>Ga0154763_138_pt1 | contig 57625 bp, 70 predicted proteins | sample Rifle2008BG16ft_FD_105771 | JGI IMG/M metagenome (GOLD analysis project Ga0154763, IMG submission 105771) | Microgenomates group bacterium RBG_16_45_19
CCCACGCTGCCGGGATGAAAGTTATCATCTTTGAAACTTTTAATCATTACCCTGGTGCTGATTATTACTTTAACTCGTTTAAACAATTACTAGAAATCATTCGAGAAATAGATTCTTAAACTCCAACTGCCTTCTCTAAATACTCCTTTACCTGTCCTTCCCATTGTTTGATGCCCGAACCGATAAACACCACCTGTGATTTATCGGCCTTAAAGTTGGGTAGTGCCTGCCAGGTGATCCGGCCAAAGACGCCATTGACTAACTGCCACCCCTTCCCGGTTTTTAATATCCCTTTTATCCGGTAAAAAGAGTTCGGTCGGCAGGCTTTAACCACCTGATCAATTAGTTCCACCCTGACTATTCCGGTCGTCTCCCACCCAAACGTCTCCACCGTTTCGTGCTCATGGTGTTCGTGGCTGGTCAAAGCGTCTAACGCCGCCCACTTGTCTCGGGCGTTGGGCAGACCAAACAAAACCTGCGGCTTGACCACCCCACCAGCCGTCTCGATTTTAACGGTATCCGGATTCAAATCGTTAATATCCTCTCTAACCTGATAGAGTTTATTTTCATCGACCAAGCCGGTCTTATTAAAAATGATCAAATCGGTGTGTTTGGCTTGATCTCGGGCCACAAAACTTTTATCTTTGACCTTCACAAAATTCAGGCAATCGACCACCACAATCACGCCGTCTACATAGACTTTGGGATTTTTCTTGAGTTCCAAGATGATCGGGAAGGGTAAGGCGTTGCCCGAAGCTTCGATAATAATCCGTTCCGGCCGCACTTGATCAATCAGTTCGTTAATGCCCGGATTCAGTTCCCCCACCAAGACACAACATAAACAGCCGTTAACCACTTCTTTAACCCGTAAATTGGCGTTGCGGGCTAATTGGGCGTCGACATTAACATCCCCGTACTCATTTTTAATCATGGCAAACTTAACCGGCTTTCTATATTGCTTCAAGGCGTTCAGGATAATCGTCGTCTTACCGCTGCCCAAGTACCCGCCAAAGATCGTCACCGGCGTTTGCATACCTTGGTTATAGCATGGGGCTTGGTTATACTGGTAGCAATGCCCGTCCTACTGGCAATTATTCTCGCCAACGTTCTGATCAGCGCCGGCTCACTCCTGGGGGTGGTCACTTTATCGATTAAGGCCGCCAAGCTCCAACAGGTTCTCTTATTATTAGTGGCCATGTCGGCCGGAGCCTTGGTGGGGTCGGCCTTTTTACACCTCTTGCCCGAAGCCATCGAGGCTGCTTCGGCTTTGCCGGTCTTGGGTACCGCCTTAATTGCCTTTATCTTCTTTTATCTATTTGAAAACTTTTTCTATTGGCGCCACTGTCATCGTGGCCATTGCGATATTCATGCCTTTGGTTATTTGAATTTAGTTGGTGACGCTATGCATAATTTCTTGGACGGTCTAATTATTGCCGCTGCTTTTTTAACCACTCCGGCCTTGGGGGTGGCTACTACCCTAGCCGTAGCCCTCCACGAAATCCCTCAGGAAATTGGTGATTTCAGCGTCCTGCTCTACTCCGGCTTCTCGCGCCAAAAAGCCATTCTGGCCAATGTCTTAGTGGCCATGACTGCCATTCTCGGCGGAATCATCGGCTACATGCTACATGATTCCGGTTTAAACCTGGAAGCGCTCCTAATTCCCTTAGCTGCCGGCGGTTTCTTGTATATCGCCACTGCTGACCTCATGCCCGAAATCCACAAAGAAAAGAACCGGGCTAAGGCGCGCTTGGCCTTTATCATGTTTCTTTTGGGGATTGCCCTCATGGCCGGTCTCAAACTCATCGGCTGGGAATAAATATTCTCCCTGTTGACAGACCAGGCTTCCCCTGATAAATTACCGTTATCAAGCCTGATTATTCAAGGCGTGATTGTCCACGTCTTTTTTAGTAGTTGTATCCAAACTAGACTCAGTCACCAGCACCGGCGGTAATCCTCTTATTTCCCACCGCAAGTTGTCTGAACCCCCAAACCTACCTGCTCCAGCCAGATTAATGGGTGATGAACTGAGGCATATCGGTCTTCGCTTGTCACTATGGCTAAAACTACCCGAGTATATTTAGGTAAAGCGAACCTGCCTCTCCCTAAGCTTGATCTGGTCGCAGTGCAGCAGAATTCTTACACTTGGTTCCTCACTCACGGTATTCGTGAAGCTTTTAACGAAATTAACCCGGTCGAAGATTTTACCGGCAAGAATTGGTCGCTCGAATTTTTAGATTATGCCTTTGGTAACACCAAACACACTCCTTCCGTCGCTCGCAATAAAGGCGTCACCTACGATGTTCCCTTAAGAGTCAAAACTCGTTTGACTAATAAACAAACCGGCAAATCGGTCACCCAAGAGGTCTTTTTAGGTGATATTCCCCGAATGACCGAAAACGGGACCTTTATCATCAACGGCATCGAAAGAGCTGTAGTTAATCAAATCGTCCGTTCCCCGGGCGTTTTTTATTCCGGGGTGATTGATCGTTCTTCCGGTCGTTTACTCTATCAAGCCGAACTCCGGCCGATTCGGGGTTCTTGGTTGGAGTTCATGATCAGTAAGAACGACGTCATTTCGGTCAAGATAGATCGTCACCGTAAAATTGCCGCCACCACCCTGCTTCGGGCGGTCGGTTTGGATAGCGACGAAGCCTTAATTAACCAGTTTAAAGCCGCCAACACCGATCCGCAGCATGATTATTTGGCGGCCACTTTAAGTAAAGACATCACTAAAACCCGGGCTGAAGCCTTAATGGATATCTATCAAAAGATGCGACCCGGTGAACCGGCGGTTCTAGACAACGCCGAGGAATTTTTCCACGAACTGTTCTTTGATCCTCGTCGTTACGATCTCGGCAAAGTTGGCCGCTACAAGCTCAATCGCCGTTTAAGTCTAAACATCACCAATGATCAGCCTAATCACGTTTTAACCTCAGAGGATATCATCGGCACTATTGACTATCTCATTAACCTCCAAAATCAACGCGGTCGGGTGGACGACATCGATCACTTGTCCAACCGCCGGGTGCGTTCCGTCGGTGAGTTGGTCAACGTTTCCGCCTTCCGCATTGGTTTATTACGCTTAGAACGATCGATTCGGGAGAAAATGTCCTTAACCAAAACTGACGAAGACATTAAACCCAACCAACTGGTTAATGCCCGGCCGGTCATCGCCACTATTTCCGAATTTTTCCGGCGTAACCGTCTTTCCACTATCTTGGACCAAACCAATCCCCTCTCGGAAATTGATAACTTAAGACGCCTGTCGGTCATGGGTTCCGGCGGTGTCACTCGCGAGCGAGCTTCCTTCTCCATGCGCGACATCAACGCCTCCCAGTATTCCCGGATTTGTCCGGTCCGTTCTCCCGAAGGTCCCAACATTGGCTTGGTCACCTATCTTTCCCTTTACACTCGGGTCAACGAGTTTGGTTTTTTGGAAGCTCCCTACCGTAAAGTCCAGTCAGTTGTCCGCGGCGGTAAAACCAAAATGCAGGTGACCAATGACATTGTCTATTTTGCCGCCGATGAAGAAGCTGAGCATTACATTACCCAAGCCGAAGTCGATATCGATGACCGGGGTTTCATTAAAGAACCGTGGGTTCCTGTCCGTTACAATGGTGAGTTTATGGAAGCACCGGTGGAGCAGGTGGAATATATCGATATTGCCACCCGCCAAGTGTTTGGTACCGCCGCCTCCCTCATCCCCTTCATCAGTCACGACGAGGCTAACCGGGCGCTCATGGGTACGCACATGCAATGTCAGGCCGTCCCCTTAGTTAAACCCGAAAGTCCGATTATTGGTACCGGGATGGAAGCAGCTATCGTTGCCGCTCTCCATCATGCCGTCCGGGCTCGCCACGCCGGTACCATTGAGTATGTTGACGCTACCAAGATCGTGATCAAACTGACCGAGCCGATCAAAGATTTAAGCGTCATCCCCGAAGCTGAATTTATCCAACTCACCGCCGATCGGGAAACCTACCTTTTGAAAAAATTTATGCGTTCGGCTCAGTCGACGGCTTATTCCCAACGTCCTCTGGTTTCCATCGGCGATCGGGTGACCCAAGATCAAGTCATCATTGACGGACCGGCCTGTGACCACGGCGAATTGGCTTTAGGCAGCAATCTGGTGATTGCTTACACCTCCTTTGATGGCTTAGGTTACGAAGACGCTATCATTATTTCCGATCGTCTCGTCAAAGAAGATACCTTAACCTCCATTCATATTAATGAATACGATGCGGTGGTGATGGACACCAAGTTGGGTCCTGAAGAATTAACCCGGGACATTCCCAACGTCGGTGAAACCGATCTCCGCAATTTGGGTGACGACGGCATCGTGGTTTTGGGCTCGGTGGTTGGTCCCAACGATATTTTAGTCGGTAAGATTGCTCCTAAAGGTGAAACCGAGTTAACCGCCGAAGAACGGCTGCTTCGCGCTATTTTTGGCGAAAAAGCCCGCGAAGTTCGGGATACTTCTTTAAGAATGCCCCACGGCGAATCGGGCACTATCATCGACGTTAAAGTTTTAGACCGGGAGGAAGGCGACGAGCTGGACCCGGGGGCGATCAAAAAGGTCGTGGTCAGAGTGGCACAAATGCGCAAAGTGACTGTCGGTGATAAATTGGCCGGTCGTCATGGCAACAAGGGGGTTATCTCCCAAATCATCCCCCAAGCCGACATGCCTCACTTGGAAGACGGCACGCCGGTGGACATTATCATTTCGCCGCTCTCGGTTTTAGCCCGGATGAATTTAGGCCAACTCTTGGAAGCTCATTTTGGCTGGGCGGCCAAAAAATTGGGCTATCAGGTCAGCCTACCCGTCTTTGAGGAAATCCCCGAAGCTCACATTCAAGCCGAGCTGGCCAAAGCCGGTTTACCGGTCGACGGCAAAGCTCAACTTTATGACGGCCGTAGCGGTGAAGCTTATCAGGAAAAGACGGTGGTCGGTATTGGCTACATGCTCAAACTCATCCACATGGTTGAGGATAAAACCCACGCCCGCTCCACCGGACCCTATTCTTTAGTTACCCAACAGCCTCTGGGTGGCAAAGCTCAAATGGGTGGCCAGCGCTTGGGTGAAATGGAAGTTTGGGCTTTACAAGCTCATAAAGCGGCTCACACTCTCCAGGAAATGTTAACCATTAAATCTGATGATGTGGTTGGCCGCGCCCGAGCCTTTGAAGCCATTGTCGAGGGTCAAGACATTCCCGAAGCCACCGTCCCCGAATCGTTTAAGGTTTTAGTCAAAGAATTGAATTCCTTAGCTTTAGATGTGGTGCCTTTGGAACAAACCGAAGTTGTCGTCGATGAACCGGTGGCCGAGGCCGACGCTGCCGTCGCTGGCACTATCACCGACGACCAAGGTGTGGTCGTGGCTGAAACGGAAGACTCACCGCCTGATGCCCCCGAACCACCCGCTCCACCCTTAGAAACAGGAGAAGCTTAAACCCTATATGAAAAATATTGTCGACTTTCAAGGTCTCCAAATCCGTCTGGCTTCGCCTGACACTATCAAAAGTTGGTCTCACGGCGAGGTCATCAAACCGGAAACCATCAATTACCGGACCTTAAAACCCGAAAAAGACGGCCTCTTTTGTGAGCGTATTTTTGGCCCGACTAAGGACTGGGAATGTTATTGCGGTAAGTACAAACGGATTCGTTATCGGGGCATTATTTGTGATAAATGCGGGGTCGAAGTCACACTCTCTCGAGTGCGGCGCGAGCGCATGGGTCACATTCAACTGGCTTGTCCGGTAGTCCACGTCTGGTTCTTTAAAGGTGCCCCCTCCAAGCTGTCCCTCCTCTTAGATATTTCCCCCCGCAATCTCTCCTCGATCATTTATTTTTCTCAGTACGTCGTTCTTAATGTCGATCTGGACCAAAGGCTTAAAGTCATCGAACAATTAGATCTGGACCTGGAAGCCAAAAAACAAGAACTCACCAAGGAAGCTAAAATCAGTCTGGAAAAAGAAAAAGCTGAGCTTAAAAGTCATCTGGCCGCCATTAAAACCGAATTGAAAAATAAAGAGCAGCAGGACTTAAAAACTGAAGAAGCCAGAATCAAAAGCAAACAACGGCTCAAGCACCTCAAGGATAACCTGGATCATCAAATCCAAAACGCCGAAGACATCTACAAAACCATCAAAGATATGGTCAAGCGGCTGGAAGTCCGTTCGGTCATCAGTGAAGATGAATATTTAAAGCTGGTCGATTATCACGCCGCCGATCACATCACCGTTGGCATGGGCGCCGAAGCTTTGGTACAACTGGTCAAACAGATTGACATTGAAAGCCTGGCTAGCGAACTCCGGGAAGAATCCAAGAAAGGCCAAGGGGCTAAACGGATCAAGGCCAGCAAAAGACTGCGGGTGGTTGAAGGTATGAAAACCGCCCACATCGATCCTGCTTGGATGATTTTATCGGTCTTACCGGTCATCCCGCCGGACTTAAGGCCGATGGTCCAATTATCCGGTGGGCGGTTTGCCAGTTCCGACCTGAACGATTTATACCGCCGGGTTATCAACCGCAACAATCGCTTAAAACACCTCATCGATCTTGGCGCTCCGGAAATTATTTTGCGCAACGAAAAACGGATGCTTCAGGAAGCCGTCGATGCCTTAATCGATTCCAGCCAACAGAAAGAGACGGCTGCCCGGCGTAACCGCAAACAACTCCGCTCCCTCTCGGAAATGTTAAGGGGTAAACAAGGCCGCTTTCGTCAGAACCTCCTCGGTAAAAGAGTCGACTACTCCGGTCGATCGGTCATTGTCGTTGGCCCCGAACTCCAACTGACCCAATGCGGTTTACCCAAAGATATGGCTTTGGAAATGTTCCGGCCTTATGTCTTGCGCGAATTAATCAAATCGGGTATTGCCCCCAACGTCAAATCGGCCAAGAATGCTTTAGTCCGCCGCGTCCCCGAAGTTTACGACATTCTTGAAGAGATCATTGCCCATCATCCGGTACTCCTCAACCGTGCCCCCACCCTGCATAAACTCGGTATTCAGGCTTTCTATCCGGTTTTAGTCGAAGGTAATGCCATTCGCATTCACCCTTGTGTCTGTGCCGGTTATAACGCTGACTTTGACGGCGACCAAATGGCCGTGCATGTCCCTTTGTCCAACGCCGCCCAAAGCGAGGCCGCCTCTTTGATGATGCCCGACTCCAATCTCCTCAAACCGGCCGACGGCTCTCCCATCACTGTACCCAACAAAGAAATGGTTATGGGTTGTTATTACCTGACTATGTTCTCGCCCCATCTTGAACCCCACCCCACCATCTTTAGCTCTCCCGAAGAAGCCGAGTTTGCTTACCAATCTCGTTTAATCGCTTTAACTCAACCCATCTCGGTCCGCTTACTTCTTCCTGGCGGTAAAACTCAGATCCTGGTCACTAGCGTCGGCCGTATCCGTTTTAATCAGGTTTTACCTGAAGAACTGCGTTACCTCAACGAACCCATTAATGCCGGTTCGGTCAAGCAGTTGATTCGGAAAGCCATCAAACTTTATGACCGGGAACGCATTGTTAAATTGATCGATCAGCTCAAAGACTTAGGTTTTCAAGCGGCCACTCAATCCGGTCTGTCCGTTTCGGTCGCGGATAACGTCATGATTAATACCAAACCGGCTTTGATTGAAGCCGCCAATAAGCGTGCCGAAACTGTCCAAGACAATTTCAAAATGGGCTTAATCACGGCCGAAGAAAAACGCCGTCTGACCCAAGAAATTTGGATGGAGACCACTGATGAAATTGCCGACCAAACTTGGAATATCTTTACCCCCGACAATGCCGTCAAAATTATTATTGATTCCGGCGGTACCCGGGCTTCCAAAGACCAAGTCAAACAATTAGCCGCCATGCGCGGTCTGGTCGTCGATCCTTTAGGCAAAATTGTCGAACTGCCAACTAAATCCAACTTTCGTGAAGGCTTGTCCGTATTTGAATATGTCACCTCCAGCCGTGGTTCCCGTAAAGGTTTAACCGATTCTGCTCTTAAAACTGCCGACGCCGGTTACCTCACCCGGCGCTTGGTTGATGTCGCTCATGACGCCATTATTCGTGAACTCGATTGTGGCACCAAAGACCACCTGATTATCTCCGTTCAGGGCAAACGCGGTCCGACCTTTAGTCGTCGTCTCACTGGTCGGCTGGTCGCCCAAAAAGTCATCGACCCCAAAACTAAGAAAGTTCTGGCCGCCGTCGGTGACCTGCTCGATGAGGAATTGGTCGAAGTCTTAGAAGCCAAAAAAGTCTCTCAGGTGGCCGTCTTTTCCCCTTTAACTTGTCAGGCTCGTTATGGTTTATGCGCCAAATGCTACGGTCGCGATTTCTCGACCAAAGAATTAGTCAGTTTAGGCACTCCGGTCGGGGTCATCGCCGCCCAGAGTATCGGTGAACCGGGTACTCAATTGACCATGCGGGTCAAGCATGCCGGTGGCATTGTTGGTTTAGATGTGACTCAGGGGTTGCCCCGGGTAGAAGAATTATTCGAAACCCGGATTCCCAAAAATGTCGCTCCCCTAAGTGATTTTGCCGGTAAATTGATCGTTAACGAAAAACCGGACGGCTACGTCATTACCTTAAACTCCACCAAGAAACCGATTAAAACCAAAACTTATACTATTCCCTTAACCAGTCTCTTAAAAGTGACCGATGGCGACCTGGTCGGTGCCGGCACTCAATTGTCGGCTGGGTCTTTGGATATCAAAGACATCCTCGAAATTAAGGGTCTCTTAGCCGCCCAAGAATATCTGCTCGCCGAAATTCAAGCGGTTTATGAATCCCAAGGTATTCCGATTAATGACCGCCATTTCGAAGTCATTATTCGCCGCATGAGTGATAAAGTGGTGGTCGAGCAGTCGGGTGATACTACCCTTCTACCCGGTGAAATCGTCGAGCGGGCTTTCTTTAATCAAGCCAATGAACGGGTCATTGCCGAAGGGGGTGAACCGGCCACGGCTCAAGTCATTATTCTAGGTATTTCCACCGCCAGTCTGCACACTCATTCTTGGCTCTCGGCCTCCTCTTTCCAGGAAACTACCAATGTTTTAACCGACGCTTCCATCCAAGGCAAAGAGGATTATTTATTGGGCCTAAAGGAAAATGTCATTATCGGGCGCTTGATTCCCACTTCTTCTGAGCGCGCCGTCATTAGTCATCTTTACTCTTGACATCAAGACCGGGCCGATTAAGATAAGGAAGTTAGAAAAGGTAAATATTATGCCTACCATTAATCAGTTGATTCGTAAAGGCCGTCGCCATAAGCTTAAACCTCTTAAAGCCGCTGCTTTGCGCAAAAGCTACAGTGCCAAAGATCAACGGGTCACCACCCTTTTCAACCCGCAGAAACGCGGTGTCTGTACTATTGTCAAAACCATGGCTCCCAAAAAGCCCAATTCGGCGCTGCGTAAAGTCGCCCGGGTTCGGCTGTCCAACCGCCAAGAAATTACCGCCTATATTCAGGGTGAAGGTCATAATTTAGCCGAACACTCCATTGTTTTGGTCCGCGGTGGCCGGGTTAAAGATTTACCCGGTGTAAAATATCATATTATCCGCGGCAAATATGATTGTGCCGGGGTGGCTGACCGCCGCTCCAGCCGGAGTAAATATGGCGTTCGTCGGGTCCCGGCTCTAGCTGCTGCTGCTCCCACCACCACCTAAAATAATTTAAAATTTATTTGTATATGCGTGCCAAAACCGCCAAAATCCGTCCCGCCCGTGCTGATCCCCTCTACCAATCGGTCGAATTAAACCAATTGGTTAATCGGGTCATGTTTGACGGCAAGAAATCGGTCGCTTTAAAACAAGTCTACCAGGCGTTAACTATCATTAAAGAGTCTGGCCAAACTGACCCCTTAGCCGTTTTTAATCAAGCCATCGCCAATATCATCCCCAAAATGGAAGTTCGGTCCCGTCGGGTCGGCGGCGCTGCCTACCAAGTCCCCATGCCCGTTCGGCCTCGCCGAGCTTTTGCGTTAGCGGTTCGGTGGTTGGTCATCGAAGCCCGCAAACGCTCTAGTGCCGAATACCACACTTTTGCCGCTAAACTAGCTGCCGAACTACTCGACGCTGTTAAAAACGAGGGTGGCTCCGTCCAGAAAAAACTGACCACTCATAAAATGGCTGAAGCCAACAAAGCTTTTGCTCACTTTCGCTGGTAATTTCCCCAATCATAACCTCTATGGCTCAGCCTCACGCTCAACCCCAAACCGTGCCCTTGGACCGGATTCGCAATATCGGGATTATCGCTCATATTGATGCCGGTAAAACCACCACCACCGAACGTATTCTTTATTACACCGGCAAGACTTACAAGATCGGTGACATTGATGAGGGCAGCACCCAAATGGACTGGATGGATCAGGAGCGGGAACGGGGGATTACTATCGTCTCGGCCGCCACTACCACTTTTTGGATCCCGGTCTTTGACACCGCTGTTGCCAAAGCTCCCTACCGCCTGAATATCATTGACACTCCCGGTCACGTCGATTTTACCGCCGAAGTGGAACGCTCCCTCAGAGTCCTTGACGGCGGCATCACCGTCCTCGACGCTAACGAAGGGGTGCAATCGCAATCGGAAACGGTTTGGCGCCAAGCTGACAAATACCACATCCCGCGTCTCTGCTTTGTCAATAAAATGGATAAAATCGGGGCCGACTTTCTCATGGTCGTCAATGATATTAAGACCAAACTAGCCGTCAAACCGGCCATTATGACTTTGCCTATCGGCAAGGAAGCCACCTTTACCGGTGTGGTTCAGCTCTTGGAACGCCAGGCGGTGGTTTGGACCGGTGACGCCACTGGCGCCAAATACCAAATTGAGGCCATCCCGGCCGACATGACCGAAGCCGTCGACCACTATCGGCATCAGCTGGTCGAACAAATTGCCGAAACCGACGAAGCCCTGTTAGAAAAATACGTCAATAACCAAGAAATTAGCCTACATGAGTTAAAAGCAGCTTTGAGGCGAGCGGTCATTGCCTATCAATTGGTGCCCATCTTTTGTGGTTCCTCTTTACGCAATAAAGGTGTCCAACTCCTCTTGGATGCCGTAGTCGAATATTTACCCAGCCCCATGGACATTAAGTCGATCAAAGGCCTCAATCCCAAAACCAACCAAGAGGAAACCCGGGACTTGGTGCCTGAAGCTCCTTTTGCCGCGCTGGCTTTTAAGATTCAAACCGATTCTCATGTTGGTCGTTTGACCTATGCCCGCATTTACTCGGGTACGGTTAGATCCGGTAGTTACGTGGTTAACGCTAATACCGGCACCAAAGAGCGACTCGGTCGGCTGCTCTTAATGCACGCCAATCAGCGGGAAGAAATTAATCTCGCCCAAGCCGGTGAAATTGTGGCCATTGTTGGCCTCAAAGACACCCGCACCGGTCATACCTTAACCGACGAAACTCACCCGATTACTTTTGAAGGTATCGTTTTTACCGAACCGGTGATTTCTTTAGCCATCGAACCGAAAACTAAAGCCGACCAAGAAAAAATGGGTATGGCTTTAAACAAACTGGCTGAGGAGGATCCCACCTTTAAAGTTCGGGTTGACCATGAAACCGGCCAAACCATCATTGCCGGCATGGGTGAACTCCACCTGGAGATCATTACCGATCGGATGAAGCGCGAGTTTAGCGTCGCCGCCAACGTCGGTTCACCTCAGGTAGCTTATAAAGAAACCATCACCAAAACCGCCCAAGCAGAAGGCAAGTTTATTCGTCAATCCGGTGGTCGGGGACAATATGGTCATTGTTTCCTGCGCCTTGAACCTAAAAATCGCGGTGAAGGTTTCGAATTTAAAAACGAAATCACCGGCGGGGCTATCCCCCGTGAGTTTATTCCGGCTATCGAAAAAGGGGTTAAGGAAGCCATGGAAAACGGGGTTTTGGCTGGCTATCCTCTGGTGGATATGACTGTCGCCGTCTACGATGGCACTTTCCATGAAGTCGATTCTTCCGAAAATGCTTTTAAAATTGCCGGTTCGATCGCCCTTCAGTCCGGCGTTAAACAAGCTGGCTTGATCCTCCTCGAACCTATCATGAAAGTGGAAGTCACCACCCCCGAAGATTTTATGGGTGAGGTCATTGGTGATCTATCCAGTCGCCGGGCTCAAATTTTAGGCACTGACAATCGCGGTAATACCCGAATAATTACTGCCTTGGTCCCCTTGGCAGAGATTTCCAGGTATGCTACAATACTCCGCAGTATTACCCAGGGTAGGGCAGGGTATTACATGGAACCAAGTCATTATGACCAAGTCCCTACTCAAATAGCCCAAGATATTATTATCAAATCCGGAAAGGAGCCGCATGGCAGCCACTTACCAACGCACCAAACCACACATTAATATTGGTACCATTGGTCATGTCGACCACGGTAAAACCACTTTAACCGCCGCCATAACTCAAACTTTAGCCAAAAAAGGTTTTGCTGAAGCCAAAAAATTTGAAGATATTGACAACGCTCCCGAAGAACGCGCTCGGGGGGTCACCATCAATGTCACTCACGTCGAGTACGAAACCGAAAAGCGTCACTATGCCCATATTGATGCTCCTGGTCACGCTGACTATATCAAAAACATGATTACCGGTGCCGCCCAAATGGATGGCGCTATTTTAGTCGTCGCCGCCACCGATGGCCCTATGCCTCAAACCCGCGAGCATATCCTTTTAGCCAAACAGGTGAATGTCCCCCGTTTGGTCGTGGCCTTAAATAAAGTTGATGCCGTCGATGATCCCGAACTCTTAGATTTAGTCGAGATGGAAATTCGCGAACTCTTAAAGAAATATGAATTTCCGGGTGATGACATTCCCATTATTCGCGTTTCCGCCCTCAAAGCCCTTGAAGGTGATGCTAAAGCCCAGGAAGCGATCATGGAATTGATGAACAAAGTTGACGAATATATCCCCATTCCCGAACGGGATTTGGACAAACCCTACCTCATGCCGGTCGAGGACGTCTTCTCCATTAAAGGTCGGGGCACCGTCGCCACCGGTCGGATTGAACGCGGCAAAGTCAAAGTCGGCGACGATATCGAAATTATCGGCCTCAAAGATACCAAAAAATCAACCGTCACCGGCGTGGAGATGTTCCGAAAGACCCTCGATGAAGGTCAAGCCGGCGACAACGTTGGTATTCTCTTGCGGGGGATCGAAAAAGATGATGTCGAGCGCGGCCAAGTCTTAGCCAAACCCGGCTCTATTACTCCGCATACTGACTTTGAAGCCCAAGTTTACATCCTCACCAAAGAAGAGGGTGGTCGCCACAGCCCCTTTTTCACCGGCTACCGGCCTCAATTCTACGTGCGGACGACTGACGTCACCGGTGAAATTGCTTTACCCAAGGGGGTCGAAATGGTCATGCCCGGTGATAACGCCACCATGACAGTTAAATTAATTCAGCCGGTCGCCATGGAAGAAGGCTTCCGTTTTGCCATCCGTGAAGGTGGTAAAACCGTTGGCGCTGGTGCCATTACTAAAATCTTAAAATAAATCAAGGTATCAAAACCAACCCGGGCTATTACTCGGGTTTTCTGATCAACCAGGCTGCCCAAAAACCCTAAGGTTATGGCTCAAGACCGGATCCGCGTACGTTTAAAATCATTTGACCATCGTGTCATTGACGAAGCCGCCAAAAAAATTTTAGAGACGGCCTTGGCTACCGGAGCCACGATTGTTGGTCCGGTGCCCTTGCCCACCCAAAAAAAGCGCTTCATCGTCTTGACCTCGCCTCATGTGGATAAAAACGCCCGGGAGCGCTTTCAACTCTTAACTCATAAGCGGCTCATCGATATCCTCAAACCCACGGGCAAAACCATCGATGCTTTGATGCATCTGGAATTGCCAGCCGGCGTCGGCATCGAAATCAAAATGTAATTAACCGCTTAACTGATTATTAAATAAGTCAGGGAAGTGATCGTGCGTCACTCGACTGAAATTAAACAAACAATGTGGGGTAAATTGACCAAGTGATGGTACCGGTTAGCTTTGTTTTTTAAACAGGCGACCGACCCCGGCCGCTTTTTTATTGGTCTTTACCCGAAAGGTGACTTGTGGCCATAATTTTTGGTTTTAAAAAGACAATGACTCAAACTTGGTCGGAAGCCGGTCGGCGTCAACCGGTGACCGTGATGACCATTCCCCCGCTGACCGTCGTTCAAGTCAAGACTCCGACCGTAGACGGTTACCATGCCCTAAAAGTCGGTTTTAGCTTGGGATCTAAACCCCGTCATTTTCGCGAAATCCGCCTGTCTGATCCCCCCACCGCCAAAGTTCAAGACGTCTTAAATTTGGCTGATTTAGTCAAATTAGGTGATCGCTGCCACGTCACCGCTCTCTCCAAAGGTCATGGGTTTAGTGGTGTGGTCAAGCGCTGGGGATTTAAGGGTGGTCCCAAAACTCATGGTCAGTCGGACCGTCAGCGAGCCCCGGGTTCCATCGGTCAGGGCACCGACCCCGGCCGAGTCCATAAAGGTAAGAAAATGGCCGGTCATTCAGGTCAAACTAACCACCAGGTTAAAAACTTGCAGGTTGTTAAAATTGATCCGGAAAATCAGGAGCTCTGGCTTAATGGGCCGGTGCCGGGAGCTGTCGGTACTCTCTTGAAAGTCACTCTTCCTAATCAAATCTAAAAGCCTATGCCACTCACCATCCCCCAATACGATTATCAAGGTAAACCCCAGGGTACCGTCACCGTGTCGGCCACCTATTTTAAAGCCAAAGCCAATCCTGCCTTGGTCACTCAAGCCTTGCGAATTTATCAATCTAATCAGCGACAAGTGACCAGAAAGGTGAAAACCAGGGGCGAGATTGACCGGACCACTCAAAAAGTCTGGCGCCAAAAAGGCACCGGTCGGGCTCGTCATGGTTCTCGCCGGGCGCCAATCTTTGTCGGTGGTGGGGTCGCCCATGGACCCACCGGTCAGGAAAACTTCCGGCTTGCCCTACCCCAAAAAATGCGCCGGGCCGCCCTCAAAACCGCTTTATCTGATCACTACCGCCGCTCTAGCCTTAAAGCGATCCTGGATTTAACGCCGCTTAAAGGCAAAACTAAACCACTCATCAAGTTGTTTTCTAAAATGGAGCTATATCCCCAATGTCCCAAAGTCTTATTAATTTTAGATTCACCCTATCCTGAGGTCCTGCGGGCTGGCCGCAACCTTGAGTGGCTGTCCGTTAGTCAAGCTAAACGCCTGAATCTGTTTGAAGTTTTAAATCATCAAGTCTTGGTCTTTACTACCAAAGCCCTGGATCAGTTAACTTAATCTAGCCACCGCTATGAAACCGCTCGTCACCGAAAAAACTACCCAGCAGGCTGAACTTAATCAGTACGCCTTTTTGGTGCCCACTCACCTCACCAAATCCCAGTTGAAAACCAGGCTTGAAGCTCTCTATGGCGTCAAGCTGATTAAGCTCCATACTCAGAGACGTCGGCCTCTGTCTCGACGTACCGGCCGGAAGCGCTTACCCACCCCTGTCCCGGCGCTCAAAAAAGTTACCATTACCGTTAAAGCCGGTCAATCATTAACCGTGACTCAATTTAAGGCGGTTTCATGACTCTCATCACTCGCTTACCCACCAGTCCTGGCACTCGACACCGGCAAAACCTCCGCGGTGATTGGGTCACGGCTGCTAAACCGTTTAAACCCTTAACTCTGGCCAAAGCCAAAATTACCGGTCGTAATTACCAGGGAAGAATTACCGTTAGACATCGTGGTGGCGGCGAAAAACGCCGTCTCCGGCTGATCGATTTCAAACGGGATAAACACGACATCCCCGGCCAGATTGTTTCGATTGAATATGACCCCAACCGCACCGCCAATATTGCTTTAGTTGTCTATACCGATGGCGAAAAGCGCTATATCTTAGCTCCTCATGGCCTTAAAGTGGGCATGCGGATTATCGCCGGAGCTAAGGGGGAAATCGAATTAGGTCACGCCTTGCCTCTAAAAAAGATTCCGGTTGGCACCCCCATCCATAACTTAGAATTGCGTCCCGGTAAAGGCGGTCAGCTCTTGCGTAGTGCCGGTTCAGCCGCCTTGATTCAGAGCAAAGAAGGGGCTTTCGCCACGGTCGTCTTGCCTTCCAAAGAGATTCGCCTTATTCCCCTTGACTGTTATGCTACCATTGGTCAAGTTAGTAATCCCGAGTGGAAGACCCTTAGCTTAGGCAAGGCCGGTCGCCAGCGCCATCGGGGCATCAGGCCTCATGTCCGGGGTACCGCCCAGCATCCTGGGAGTCATCCTCATGGTGGTGGTGAAGGCCGCTCTGGCGTTGGATTGGTCCAACCTAAGACTCCCTGGGGTAAGCCAGCCCGTGGTAAGTTGACTCGCCACCGCAAGAAATATTCGCGTTCATTAATTATTAAATCTCGCCGTCAGTCAGGTCGCTGATATCTATGAGTCGCAGTGCAAAAAAAGGGCCATACGTCAATGATAAGCTTTTAAAGAAAGTGATGCGGCAAAAGTCCCAAGGGTTAAAAGAACCCCTTAAAACCTGGGCTCGATCGAGTCAAATCCCGCCCGAGTTTGTCTCCCACACTTTTTTAGTCCACAACGGCAAAAGCTTTAAAGAAGTCTATGTTAATGAAACCATGGTCGGCCACCGCTTGGGTGAGTTTGCCCCCACCCGTTATTTCCATGGCCACGGCCGCATGGTTAAACGGATCTTAACCAAAACCTAAACCAAAAATATGATCACAACCGTTAAGGCTCACCAAAAATTCTTGCGTCAAACCCCGCGAAAACTGCGCCTGGTGGCTCAGAGTTTTAAAAATCTGCCTCTGAACCAGGCTCTCAGTCGTTTAGACTTTATCGATAAACGGGCTGCTCGGTTACTCAAGCCGGTGGTCATCCAAGCTCAAAAAAATGCCATCAATAATGCCCACTTGCAACCAGACTCGCTGACTGTGTCAGCCATTACCGTTGACGCCGGTCCGATTATCAAACGCTGGCAACCGGTGAGTCGGGGGCGGGCTCACTCGATTTTAAAACGTACCTCCCACCTGACTGTCACCGTCACCGGCCTAACTCAAACCGTTAAAACCGCCGCCAAGCCAGCCACAGTTGAGCCAGCCAAAACTAAGAAAGTCAAATAATATGGGTCAAAAAGTTCATCCCTTCGGTTTCCGCCTCGGGCCACTCTACACCTGGAAGTCCCGCTGGTACGCTCCGGCCAAAGATTATCTTGGCGCCACCCTTGAAGATTACCAAGTCCGCCACTTTCTTCATCAACAATTAACCGGTGCCGGTTTGGCTCAGGTGGAAATTGAACGCTCCATCAACACCATGAAATTGATTCTCCACGTTTCCCGCCCGGGAGTAGTGATCGGACGCGGCGGTGCCAATTTGGAGCAATTAAAACTGAATCTCTTAAAACTCTTAAAAATTAACCCTAAAGATGTTAAAACCCGGAAACTGGATATTAAAGTTGAAGAAATTAAAAATCCCGATCTCCAAGCCATCCTGGTGCTCGAACGGCTTAAAGACCAGCTAGAAAAACGCTATCCTCATCGTCGGGCCGTCGCCCAAGCCTTGGATAAAGTCATGGGGGCTGGAGCTCAAGGTATCAAAATCGTCCTCTCGGGTCGGATTGGCGGGGCGGAAATCGGCCGTACCGAAAAGTACAGCCGCGGCTCGATTCCCACCCAAACTCTGCGAGCCGATATTGATTATGCGGAAAAACCGGCTTATACCCGTTCCGGCTATGTCGGGATCAAAGTCTATATCTATCGGGGTGAACGCGCTACCAACTAATTATCAGTTATCCGTAATCTGTCATCTATCTATGTTGCAACCTAAAAAACAAAAATACCGCAAAGCTTTTCGCGGCCGCCGCCGGGGTTTAGCCGCTCGAGCCACCACTTTAAGTTTTGGTGATTTTGGCCTCAAAGCTGCCGCCTCTGCCTGGTTGACTGCCAGACAAATCGAAGCCGCTCGCAAAACCATTACTCATCACACTAAGCGCTTGGGTAAACTGTGGCTCCGCCCTTTTCCGGACAAACCGGTTACTAAAAAGGGTGCCGGTGTTCGGATGGGTTCGGGCAAGGGTGATATTGATCATTACGTGGCCGTCATTAAACCCGGTCACCTGATCTTTGAACTCTCAGGTGTGACTCAAACCATTGCCCGGGAAGCTTTTCGCAAAGCCTCTCATAAACTGCCGATGAAAACCGTTATCGTGACCAAAACTTAAAGTTACCTTATGAAACAAAAGGACAAAACTAAATATCAGCAAAGCCCGCTGCCGGAATTACTTAAAGCTAAGCAACAGCTTCAGCGCCAGCTAATCGAGACTAAAATTAGTCTTGAGGCCGGCAAACTAAAAAATGTGCACCAGGTTCGCACCCTTCGGGCTAATCTCGCCCGGATCTTAACCATTATTCGGGCTAAAACCCTGGTTGTCAGCAAAGGTTAATTTATGAAACTGTTTATTGGTAACGTCATTTCTGTCAAGATGAAGCAAACCGCCGTGGTCAACGTTACTCGTGCTTGGACTCATCCCATCTATCACAAAACCATCAAACGCACCAAAAAATACTTAGTTCATGACCCCCAATCCCTAGCGGTGGTCGGTGATGTTGTCCGTTTTGCTCCCGCCAAACCTTTCTCCAAACGGAAGCATTTCATCTTACGCGAAGTGGTCAGTCATCATCAGTTAACTCAGCCTGTAGAAGCTAACCTCTAACTTTATGGTCCAACTCCGGACGGTAATCACTCCAGCAGACAATTCCGGCGCTAAAAAGCTCCGCATAATCATGATTCACGGCGGTTCTAAACACAAATTCGGCACCGTTGGCGATCTGATCACCGCGTCGGTCATTGAAGCTGATCCCAAAGGTTTGGTTAAAGCGGGGGAAATGGTTAAAGCGGTCATCGTTCGGGTTAAAAAAGAGGTCAGACGTTTGGACGGCAGCTACATTCGTTTTGACGACAACGCCGCCGTTATTATTGACGGCTTGGCTACCAAAAATCCTCGAGGAACTCGGGTCTTTGGGCCGATCGCTCGGGAAGTCAAAGACGCCGGTTTTACCAAAATTGCCTCGCTCGCCCCGGAGGTGCTATGAAACTTAAACTCAACGACCAAGTCATCGTCATTAGTGGCAAAGATAAGGGGAAAAAGGGCAAAATCACTCATGTTTACCCTAAAACCGCCCGGGTTTTAGTTGGAGGCATCAACCAGTACCGGCGGCACTTAAAAAAACGCAGCGATAAAACCCCTGGTGGTATCGTCTCACTGGAACGACCTTTACCGGCGGCCAACGTCATGTTGCTTTGCCCCCATTGTCATAAACCGACTCGGGTCGGTTATGTCATTACCAAGACTGCTGAAAAATATCGTCGCTGTCGGCTGTGCGACCAGCAAATTGATCCAGCCGCTAAAGTTTAATCCTTATGGAACCACTAGCCGTTGAATACCAGCAACGCCTTGTTAAGGAGCTCCAGCAAACCCTGAAGCGCTCCAATCCTTTGTCGCTGCCACGTTTAAGCAAGATTGTCGTCAATGTTGGTGTCGGTAAAAGTGACCATCGCGATCAAGTCGTTAAAAATGTAGCTGATCAGTTACTGGTCATCACCGGCCAGAAACCCAAAGTGACCCGGGCTAAACAATCAATCTCCGGTTTTAACCTTAGGCAGGGTGATCCGGTTGGTGTCGCCGTCACTCTCCGCGGCCGGTGCATGTATCAATTTTTTGAGAAGCTGGTTCGGATCGTCCTCCCCCGAGTCAAAGATTTTCAAGGTGTCTCACCCGAAGCTTTTGATCAATCCGGGACTTACACCTTAGGTTTATCTGAGCAAATTGTTTTCCCTGAGATCGAATATGATAAAATCGATACGGTTCGAGGCCTGGAAATCACCATTGTCACCACTGCCCGCAATCCGGCCGAAGCCAAATTGTTGTTAACTTTATTTGGTATCCCTTTCCGTCGAGAGGAGGCAACTAGTGGCTAAAACCTCGCAAATTGTCAGATCTCAAAGAGTGCCCAAATTTAGTACTCGCCGGGTACATCGTTGCCAACTTTGTGGCCGGTCCCGGGCTTATTTGCGTTATTTCGGACTTTGCCGGATTTGTTTTCGCCGCCTGGCTTTGCGCGGTGAACTCCCCGGCGTCACCAAATCTAACAACTAACTATGACCGACCCCATCGCTGACATGTTAACCCGGATCCGCAACGCCTTACGGTCCCATCAAGCGATCGTCCTCATTCCTCATTCAAAAGTCAAGGAAGCCATTGCCGTGGTCTTAAAACAAGAGCAGTACATCAATGATTACCGCGTGACTACCACTCAACCAAAAGTCATTGAACTCAATTTGCGCTATGTCGCTGGTCAACCGGCGATTTCCCACTTGAAACGCTTAAGTAAACCCGGTCGTCGGCTTTACACTTCCGCCAAGCACTTACCTTCAGTTTTAGGTGGTTACGGCTTGACTATTCTCACTACCAATCAGGGAATCCTAACCACCAAAAAAGCTCGAAAAGCCAACCTTGGCGGCGAAGTCCTCTGCCAAATCTATTAAATCATATGAGCCGTTTAGCCTTAAATCCACTGACCATTCCTTTAGGGGTGACTGTCAGTCTCAAAGAACAAACCGCGACTGTCACCGGTCCTTTGGGGACTTTAACCCAAGCCATCCCCGCGGACATCAAATTGGAATTAACGCCAACTGATCTTAAAGTCAATCAAGTGGCCACCACCTATCAAGCTCAAGCTAATCAGGGCTTGATTTACCGCTTGTTGGAAAATATGATCATCGGGGTTACCACTGGCTTCAGTCGCCATCTGGAATTAGTCGGTACCGGTTATCGGGCTAAGCCACAAGGTGATCAATTGGAAATCAACGCCGGCTATTCCCATCCGGTCAAGTTCCAGCCGCCACCAGGCATTCGTCTCCAGGTTCCCACGGAAACGACTATCGAAGTCCACGGCATTGATAAGCAGCTGGTGGGTCAGGTGGCTGCCAATATCCGAGCCATCCGCCCACCTGAACCCTATAAAGGTAAAGGTATCCGTTATCAAGGCGAGTACGTTCGCCATAAAGCCGGTAAAACCACTAAGGTCGGTGCAGCCGCTTAAAATTTATCTAAATTAAGTCATTTCTATGAAATCTACTTCCACTCAGACCCGTCTGCACCGTCAGCGCCGAACCCGGTTAAAGCTTAAAGACCAAGTTGCCCGACCTCGGCTACACGTTTACCGCTCCAATCGCTACTTATACGCTCAAATTATTGATGATGCTCAAGCCAAGACCATCGTCGCCGCCTCGGAAAAAGAGCTTAAAACACCGGGTAAGACTAAAACGGAACGAGCCCACCAAGTCGGGGCTTTGCTGGCCACCAAAAGCAAAACCAAAAAAATAACTCAGGTTAAATTTGACCGTGGTCGTTATCGTTATCATGGTCGAGTCAAGGCTTTAGCCGAAAGCGCTCGAGCTGGAGGTTTAATTTTTTAAAGTCAAACTGGATCAAACTATGAGACCCACCTACCACCATGCTTCTGCCTCGGAATTTGAAGAAAAAATTATTCAAGTCAACCGAGTCAGCAAAAAAACTAAAGGCGGTAACCAAATTGGTTTTTCCGTCCTGGTGGTCGTTGGTGATCGTCAGGGTAAAGTCGGTGTGGCTCTGGGTAAAGGACCGGATGTCATGTCTTCGATTAAGAAAGGGGTCCGCAAGGCAAAAAAAAGACTTATCACCGTGCCCTTGCGCCGGGGGACCATCCCGTTTGCCTTGGTCACCAAGTATGGTGCCGCTAAAATCCTGCTTAAACCGGCTCCGGTTGGTTCAGGCATCATTGCCGGTGGCGCGGTTCGCTCCGTTATCGAAGTCGCCGGTATCCAAAATATCGTCGGTAAAGTCCTCGGTTCCAATAATCAAGCCAACAACGCCTATGCTACTTTTAAAGCCTTAGCCCAAATCCAGCGCCTGGTCAAGTTACGTCAAGTACCCATGACTTAAATTATGCTCAAACTCCACCAATTACCCAAGAGTACCAGCCCTTCCCATAAACGACGCGGTCAAGGCTACGGCTCCGGTAAGGGTGGTCATACTTCTGGCCGAGGCCAGAAAGGCCAACTCAGCCGAAGCCGCCTTCCGCTCTGGTTTGAAGGTGGTCAGTTGCCGCAAATTCGCCGCTTTCCTTTTATTCGGGGTAAAAGTCGTTTTGATCGCCTGCGGCCCCGACCCATCATACTCAACTTGACCGACCTAAACCGCTTTCCCTCAGGCACTGTCGTCACCCCGAAAACTTTATTGGCTGCCCGTTTGGTCAGTCAGACCGAATTAGCTTCCCATCCCATTAAAATTTTAGGTCAAGGTACTTTAAAATCGGCCTTGACCGTGTCACTCCCGACTTCTAAAGCCGCTCAAACCAAGATTGAAGCCGCTGGTGGGAAAGTCAGTCTGTGAGTCAGCTGGTCAATACCTTAAGTCATGTTTTTGCTATTGTCGAATTGCGTCGTAAAATTTTCTTTACCCTGGCCATCTTTGCTGCCTATCGGCTTTTTGCCCATATTCCCTTAGCCGGGGTAAACACCGGCCAACTTAAGGACCTCTTTGCTCAGAACCAATTTCTGTCATTGCTGGATATTTTTTCCGGCGGCACCCTGGCTAACTTCTCCATCATGGCTTTGGGTCTAGCCCCCTACATTAACGCCTCGATCATTCTCCAACTCCTAACTTTAGTTATTCCCAAATTGGAAGCTTTGAGTAAGGAAGGTGAAGCCGGCCGGGAACAAATCAATCAATATACTCGCCTCCTCACTCTCCCCTTAGCCGTGGTTCAGGCCATTGGTGTGCTGTTTCTTTTAAACAGTCAAAGCTTACTCATCCGTTTTCAGTTACCCACTCTCATTGTCAGTGTCGTCATTCTGGTGACCGGTACTGTCATTGCCATGTGGCTGGGTGAGCTGATCACTCTTTACGGTATCGGCAACGGCATCTCCATGCTCATTTTAGCCGGCATTGTCGCTCGTTTGCCCGTTTCCTTTGCCCAAACTTTATTTACTTCCCAGGCCGAAACTATCTTTAACTTGATCATGATTATCGGCATCGCCGTTTTGGTCATTGCCGGCATCGTGGTTATGGATGTGGCTGTTCGTAAAGTCCCCATTCACTACGCCCGACGGGTGCGTGGCAGTCGGCTTTTGGGTGGCCAAAGTACCTTTTTACCCTTAAGACTTAATCAGGCCGGGGTGATTCCCATTATCTTTGCCGTTTCCCTGGTCTTAGTCCCCTCGATTGTCGGCCGGGTTTTAACCAACCTCCCCAATCCCACCTTAGCTTCACTGGGAGCTAGTCTGGTCGCCGCCTTTTCTCCCCAAAGCGTCGTCTATAACCTGATTTACTTCGGCTTAGTCGTCTGTTTCACTTATTTTTATACGGCGGTGGTTTTTGATCCACAAAAAATAGCCGATGAAATCAAGAAAAACGGCGGCTTTATTCCCGGAATTCGCCCGGGTAAAGCCACGGCCGACCACCTTTCTTACATCATTACTCGGATTACCCTCTTGGGAGCCCTATTTTTAGGGGTGATTGCCATTATGCCCTCGATTGTCCAAGGCATTACCGGGGTGACCGCCCTGACTATCGGCGGCACTGGTATTTTAATCGTCGTTTCCGTTATTTTAGAAACCTCAAAGCAGGTCGAAGCCATGCTCGTCATGCGCAATTATGATAGCTTTTTGGATTAATGCCCATTAAGGGGGATCATGAAAATCATACTCATTGGTATTCAAGGCGCTGGTAAATCGACTCAAGGCAATCTGCTCTCCCGCAAGTTAAAAATTCCCTACCTTTCTTCCGGTCATATTTTCCGGGAAATGGCCAAGGAGAAAACACCCTGGGGTCGTTATGTTAAAGAGACCATTAACGCCGGCGTCCTCATTCCTGATGCCAAAACGGTTAAAATTATCGAAGCCTATCTTCAGCGCCTCGAATATGCCAACGGCTATATTTTGGATGGTTTTCCGCGGACTGTACCTCAGGCTAAAGCTTTTAGTAACGGCGTCGACTGCGTTATCTATCTGACTGTCTCCGATAAAGAAGCCCTCTGGCGTCTTTTTGGTCGTTTAAGTCAGGAAAATGGTGTCCGGGAAGATAATACTTTAGACGCGATCTACAAACGGATTCAATCTTTTCATGAGCATACCAAGTTGGTCATCAGTCATTACAAACGCCGGCGTCTTTTAGAAGCAGTTGATGGCGAACGTCCGATTAAAGTCATCTATCAGGATATTCTGCGTCGTTTGCCTAAATATTCTTCCCGACCTTGATGGTTATGTCCACGGCTTCCGCTTACCTTGACACTTTTCGCCAAAACGGTCATAGAATTGCTACCATTAGGCGCACTTTAGTTAACTACACCCAAACTCAAAAGCAACTGGCTGCTATCGAAGCTTTAGCTAATCGCTTGATCCAAAAGGCCGGCGGTGAACCGGCCTTTAAAAAAGTCCCGGGTTATCGTTATGCCACTTGCATCTCGATCAATGACGCCATTGTCCATAGTCCCCCCTTGGGCCAACTCCACTCGGGTGATTTAGTCACTCTCGATACCGGCATGAGTTACCACGGTACCACCTCCGATACCGCCGTGTCCTTTGTCATTGGCCCACCCACCCCTTTTCAGAGTCACTTTCTTAATGTTGGCCGCCGCACCCTGAAAAAGGCTATTGCCGCCGCCACCGTCGGCCATAAAGTCTACCACCTGGCCAAAACCATTCAAACCCACATTGAAGCCGCAGGTTTTAACGTCACCCGCAATTTAACCGGTCATGGTCTCGGTCAGACTATGCACGAACCACCCCCCATCCCCTGTTTTATCTCCAAAGACCCGCAATTAAACCAACCCTTGACTGCCGGTATGGTCTTGGCCATTGAAGTCATGTACATGGCCGGTAATTGGCCGCTTAAAACCGATCCTGATGGCTGGACCATGCGGACGGTTGATGGTTCTCTGTCCGCCGTCTTTGAAGAGGATATTTTAATTACACCCCGTGGACCAGAGGTCCTGACCAACTGACCCAAAAGTGACCTCCTCTTGTCCCAGGCTGATTCTTTTGTTAAAATAGCCCCGGCTTCACCTGTTTATGTCAGGTGTAGTTTTTTTGTTGACCAAAGCAAAAATGCGGAGGGTATGCCCCAAGCCAAACAAATTCTAGAGCTGGAAGGTATCATCACTGAAGCCTTACCTAACACCATGTTCCGCGTCCAAGTGGCGCCGTCGGCTCCGGAAGAATATCAGGGTCGTACCATCCTTTGCACCTTAAGCGGGAAAATGCGTCTCTACCGGATTCGGGTTATGCCCGGTGATGAAGTTCGTCTGGAAATGACTCCTTACGACAAAGATCGGGGCCGGATTACTTATCGCAAGCGGGAACCAGCGGCCGACCATCCTCGGGTTGCCTCATAAATTCTGTTTGGAGGCTACCGTTAATCCCCTTTTCCGTCACAGTCATCTTATGAAAGTCAAAGCCAGTATTAAGCCACGATGTAAACAATGTAAAATTGTTAGGCGTCACGGGAAAATTTACATTACCTGTGTTAATCCCCGCCACAAACAACGCCAGGGCTAAAGAAAAATAGTTATGCCACGTCTAGCTGGAGTCGATCTACCCGAAAATAAGCGCGCCGAGGTCGCCCTAACCTATATCTATGGCATCGGTCAGGCTAACGTTAAAGTCGTTTTAGCCAAAGCTGACGTTAATCCTGATAAACGTGCCCGTGATTTTACCGCTCAAGATATCAATCGGCTCCAAAAAATTCTCGAAAGCTATAACCTTGAGGGTAATTTACGCAAACAAGTTCATGAAAACATTCAACGTTTACGGCGCATCGGTGCTTATCGTGGCCTGCGCCATGCTGCCGGTCTACCGGTTAGAGGCCAGCGGACTCGGGTCAACGCCCGGACCAAACGTGGTCGGCGCATGACCGTCGGGGCCTTGAAGAAAGAAGCCATGACCAAAGTCGAAACCGCTAAATAACTTATGCCAGTCGGTCTTAAACGTCCAGCCGCTGCCCGAGCCGTCACCAAAGGGGCGATGTATGTCGCCGCCAGCTTTAATAACACTTTGGTCACCATTACCGATGAGCAGGGTCAAACCTTGTGCTGGAGTTCGACTGGGAAAATGGGTTTTTCCGGTAGCCGCAAATCAACCCCCTTTGCTGCCACCGTCGCCATCGAAAAAGTCTTAGAAGAGGCTAAATCCTGGGGTTTAAGGGAACTCAAAGTTTATCTTAAAGGACCGGGTGCCGGCCGGGATGCGGCTCTCAGGGTCTTAAAAAACCAACCCTTTAAAATTAGCTTACTGGCGGATGTCACTCCCATCGCTCATAACGGCACTCGCCCCCGAAAAAAGAAACACAACCGCTAATATGTCTCGCTACCTTGGTCCTAAAAACAAACTGGCTCGCCGCGCCAATCTGGATTTAAGCTTGAAGACTAATCCAGCTAAATTAGCCCGCCGGCTGAATATTCCCCCCGGCCAGCATGGCCGTAAAGGCACCAAAAAACTGTCCGATTACGGCTTACAGTTGCGGGAGAAGCAGAAAGTCAAATGGGTCTATGGGGTGCTTGAAGCTCAGTTTAGACGCTATTACCTTAAAGCCACTAAAAATCCGGCGGCCACCGGTGAAGAATTGCTTCGGCTTTTGGAACGACGCCTCGATAATGTCGTTTACCGCTTGGGTTTAGCCCCGACCCGTCCCTCAGCCCGACAATTAATTGTTCACGGCCATGTAAAGGTTAACCGTCGTCCCGTCGACCGCCCCTCTTACCAAGTCAAAGTCGGTGACACTGTCACTTTGTCTCCCCGGGCTTTAAAAATCCCGACCATAAAAACCCTGTTGGATCAGAAAAATATCTTAGTTCCATCTTGGCTTAAACGCCAGGCTGTCGTTGGCAAAATGGTCTCCCTGCCACAGAAAAATGACTGGCAGCTGGATGTCAATGAAAATTTAATCGTTGAGTCTTATTCACGCTAAGCTTGATTAATCATCAATCATTAACCATTAACCATAAGGATATTTATGCTTCAACCCACTTTTTCGGTCCAAATTGCTGAAGAAAGCCAAGGTTACGCTAAATTTATTATCGAACCCTTGGAGAAAGGTTACGGCCAAACCCTAGCCGTTGGCTTACGTCGTGTCTTATTAACCTCGATGGAGGGGGCCGCCATTTCTTCGGTGCGTCTGGAAGGCGTGCCGCATCAATTTACTACCTTAGCCGGGATGAAAGAAGACGTGGTCGACTTAATTTTAAATCTAAAGCAATTAAACGTCGCCCTGACTGGTGACACCGATTCAGTCACCCTTAAACTGGATGTTAAAGGTCCGCGCTCGGTCACCGGCGCCGATTTACCGTTGCCGTCAACCGTTGTTTTGGCCAATCCTGATCAACCGCTTTGTGTTCTAGCCGATAGCAAAGCCAAACTGGTGGCTGAAATTACCATCAGTAAAGGCCGAGGTTACTCTCTGGCTTCGGATCGGCCGACCGGTAGTCTGGGCGAAATTCCGGTTGATGCCGCCTACTCACCCGTTCGTAAAGTGGCTTATAAAATCGAGGCGACTCGGGTTGGTCGCCGGACCGATTTCGACCGCTTGATTTTAGAATTATGGTCTAACGGCACTATTGCCTCCCGTGAAGTTCTAGATCGAGCCGCCAAAATCTTAGTCGCCCATTTTCAGCAGATCTACGAACCGGTGATCGTCGAGACTCCTAAGGAAATGACTTTTGCCGACCGCTATGAAGACGAAGTCTATAAATTGACCGTTGAAGAATTGGACTTGCCGACCAGAATCGCTAACGCTTTGCGCAAAGGTGGCTACAAAACGGTTAAAGACCTGGTCAATGCCAAAAAATCAGATATTGCCAAAGTTAAGAATTTAGGCGAAAAGTCAGTCGATGTCGTCGCTGGTGCGTTATCTCAGAAAGATCTGACATTAGCCGATGCTGCCGTCGACTCTTCACCTGAAGCTAAATCCCTATGAGACACCGTCTTCAAGGTCATAAATTAAATCGTAATTCAGCCCAGCGGCGGGCTTTGTTTAAGAATTTAGCCCGCTCGCTCATCGAACATCAACGACTGACTACTACTTTAGCCAAAGCCAAAGCCGTCCAAGGTAAATTTGACCGGTTGATGGTTCAAGCCAAATCCGGTACCCTCAAAGACCGCCGCCTCATTGAAGCCGTCATCAATGACCGGCGTTTGGTTAACCGCTTGGTCATGGACTTGGCTCCCTTAAGTCGCCAGCGGGCCAGCGGTTTTACCCGGATTATCCGCTTAAACCGAAATCGGGGTGACGCTGCCCTTAAAGTCCGCTGGGAATTGGTTGATCTGCCTCAAGCGGAACCCGAACCAACCAAAGCCAAAGCTAAAACCAGAAGTAAACTCAAAATTAAACCGATGCCGCCACCCACTACCAAAGAATCGCTTAAACCGAAGGCTCCGTCTCCGGTTCCAACTTCGGCCGGACCAGTCACTTTAAGGAAAACACCATGACCACCACCACCACCAAACTCAGCCAGATTCACCGCTCTTGGTATTTCCTTGATCTAAACGGGCAAACTTTAGGTCGAGCCTCCACTCAGATTGCCGCCTGGCTCATCGGTAAACACCGGCCTTATTATACGCCCAACCTAGATTGTGGCGATTATGTAGTGGCCATCAATGCTAGTCAGGTTAAAGTTACCGGTCAGAAACCAACCACTAAACTCTATCGGCATCATACCGGTTTTCCTGGTGGTTTTCGCGAATTAACTTATAGCCAAGTGGCCGCCAAAGATCCCCGGGAGATTATTATTAAAGCCGTTACCGGTATGCTCCCCAAAAATAAACTCCGCTCGCGCCGTTTAAAGCGGTTGAAAGTGTTTGTCTCAACTGAGCATCCTTACACCGCCCAATTAAACCAGGAGTCTTATGGCTCAACCAACTAAAACCGCCACCGCCAAAGCCAAATACGTCTACGCCATCGGTCGGCGCAAAACCGCTACCGCCCGAGTTCGTCTCTTCCTTAAAGCTGGGGATTGGTTGGTCAATGATCAAGCTATCGCTCAATATTTTCCGGGTGAAGTCGCCCGTCATTATTACTCCCAACCCTTAAAGCTCCTGGGTAAAAGCGAAACCTTCAGTTTTACGTCCAGAATCGTTGGTTCCGGTAAAACCGCTCAACTTCAGGCCATGGTTCATGGCTTGTCTCGGGCTTTAATTAAAGTCGATCCCGCCTTCAAATCACCGCTTAAACAGGCCGGTTTTATCACCCGTGATTCCCGGATGAAACAATCACGTCAAATCGGCACCGGCGGCAAAGCTAGACGCAAAAAACAAAGTCCCAAGCGCTAAACTAAGGTTATGCGGCGCTTTTTGGTTATCAGTTTTTTCACCTGCCTTTTGATTGGTTTATGGTCGGTTGGCTTACGTCAAGGCTATTTAAACCATTTTTCTCTACCAGATCCGATTTTAAGTTTTTTTCGTCATTTTGGTTTGACTGGTCCACCCTCACCCGCCGCCGCCCCACCGGTCCAAACTTCTCCCCAGGAAATCTTTACCAAGATTAATCTCTATCGCCAAAATCAAGCTTTGGCAGTCCTTTCGGCTGATCCCGCTCTTTGCTCGGCTTTAAATTTAACTGCTGATCAACCCCTGACCGACGCCGTCCTGGCCATTTGCCCCCAGTGTACGCGGGCGGCTTTGGTCACCGCTTCGGCCTATGTCAGCCCCAACGAACTCTTAACTGCCCTGATTTTTGAAGACGCCACGCATAACCATCTCTTAAGTCCCACCGCTCGTTATTTATGCCCGACGACCGCTCAGGGTAAATTAGCCTTACTTTTTGTCGAGCAAGCCACCCGCGAAGCTCTGGCTCAACCCTCGCCAACTTCGGTTCCGGTTAAACCGGTGGTAGTCGTTTCTCAACCCCCCAAAAACTTTACCGAAGCCGAATTATGGCAAGCCCTGGTTAATTATCGTCAAGCTCATCAACGCTCCAGTTTGATTCATGAAGAATCCATCTGCCAATATGCCCGCAAGCGCGTTCAAGACCAAATCAACCTCATGGCCCAAACCGACGCCTCCGCTTATCCCAATTCTGATAAATATCCCCTCGATGATCATCAGGGTTTCAATCAAGACGCTGATTCCGGCTTAGCCTTTGACCTGGCCGGAAAAAACCACTTAGCCGAAAATTTAGCTTATTGGCCTGATGCCCAGTATGCCCATCAAATTATTGAATGGGGTTGGGATACTTCGACTGAAGGCCATCGGGAAGCTCAGTTATCCAACGACTGGACTCATGCCTGCCTGGCCGGTAGCGACGGTTTTTACGTCGCCATCTTCGGCTATTAGCTTTTCAGTAAGCTCAGCTGTCGCTTTCTTAAAAAAGTTCGTTGCTGTTGGTAACTGGGATCGAATTGCTCCACTAACTGCCAAAACTTCAAGGAATGATCATGGTGTTGGATGTGGGCCAGCTCGTGAATTACCACGTAATCGATTACCGCCGGCTTAAAGTGAATCAAGCGCCAGTTAAAGCTTAAATGGTTTTTGTGGCTGCAGCTACCCCAGCGGCTTTTTTGTTGTCTAAAGCGTAGCGGACCTGGCGTAACCTGCATCAGTCTCGCCCAACTGGCCGACCGCTCCCTGATTTCCCGTTCTCCCTCCCGTTTTAACCAGGTCACCAACATCTTTTTGGCATCTTTTCCCAACCCTGTCACCGGTGATACCGTAATTTCCTTTGGCTTAACCATGATTCTTGATTCTTGATTCATGATTCTAATTTTATATAGCCTTCCCAAATAACTTACCACCTTCTGTTCCCAATCAAATACCGGCTGGACTTCTCGATGTAATCTGACTCTGGCTTGCTGTCGCTTAACCCAAGTCTCATTGGTTTTGACGAAGCGCTCAATCAGTAGTTTTGGCACATAAGCCGGAGCGGTAACGCCTACCTGCCCGTCGGCCTCCACCCGGATCTTAATTGAACCGCTCCGTCTTAAGCGTTTTAATTGATACTCCATTGCCCTCCTGGTTTTTGTAGTATAAACTACCCTTATGGCTGTCTTTACCACTAATATTGAAACTGCCACTTTGAAGAATTCCCATTTTCGCCAGGTTTTATTTACTGGCCAACATCAGCAGCTGGTGGTCATGAGCTTAAAGCCCCAAGAAGAAATTGGGGCTGAGGTCCATGATGAGGTTGATCAGTTTTTCCGTTTAGAAGCCGGTGAGGCTAAATTTATCGTTGATGATCAAACTTTTACTCTTAAAGCCGATGACGTCATAATTATCCCGGCTGGTTCCCAGCATAACGTCATCAACCCTTCTGCTTCTGAAGCTCTCAAACTCTACACTATCTACGCTCCCCCCAACCATCCGCCCGGGACGGTTCACCCCACCAAAGCCGAGGCTGACGCCGCCGAAGCCACCGCCCACCACTCTTAATCTGCCTGTTACAATAGCCCCATGCTCGCTCAGCCGGTCTTCCAAGTTTCCGAGTGTATTGAAGCTTTAAATCAACATTTGTCCCTCGTCGGTGAGATTGTGGTTGAGGGTGAGCTAGGCCGCCTGGACGTTAAGAACGGCCGGTTGTTGTTTGGCACGCTCAAAGATGCCGTTTCCAGCTTAGATTTTTTCTCCATGTCTCACCTTGTCAAAAATTTCCGCCAGTTCGAACCAGGCATGTTGGTTCAAGCTTACGGCTCGCCCGGCTTGTATAAAACCTCGGGCAAATTCCGCCTCTTGGTCAACCAGTTGGTGCCGGTGGGTGAGGGTGCCCTGCAGATCGCCTATGATAAACTCAAAGCCCAGTTGCAACGGGAGGGATTGTTTGCTCCCGAACGGAAGCGGCCTCTGCCTCCCTGGCCTCAAACTATTGGCTTAATCACCGCCGTTGGCTCGTCCGCCCAAGCCGATCTACTCAAAATTATTACCGCTCGTCGGGGAGGGTTAACTATTTATACTTTACCGGTCAACGTTCAAGGTCGGGAAGCCATCCCCAGTATTTTAAAAGCCTTTGCTTACCTCAACTATCATCCATCAGCCATCGATCTGGTCATTATAGCCCGGGGTGGCGGCTCGCTGGAGGACCTGGCTGCCTTTAACTCCGAAGCCGTCTGCCGGGCTGTTTTTGGCTGTCCGGTCCCGGTGATGGCGGCGATTGGTCATGAAGACAATTGGTCTCTCTGCGATTATGTCGCCGACCTCAGAGCCAGTACCCCCAGCCACGCTGCCGAATTGGCCGTTCGCGATCGACTCGAAGTTTTAAGAGAAATTATCACTTCCCACCAGTGGCTCCATCAGCGCCTGATCCGTGATTTAAAAACCAAAGAAACGACAGTAAACCAAGCTACCCTGGCCATTCGCCGCCGCCTTCACCGTCTGACCGCCACCGTTAACCAAACCCTCGGCAAAATCCCGGTTATGGCTGTCTCGCTTCAATCACTCCTCCATCAATATCGTCAAACCTTGGATCACTCCCTGCCTCAATTTTACAGTCGGCTTAAGCGTGATCAGGCTTTAAAGCAGCAAGACTTAATTCATCTAGAACGTCTTTTGACCTCATTGGATTACCGGGTCGTCTTACGCCGCGGCTATTCGATTACTCGCTTAAAAACCGGCCGCATCCTCAAACGGGCTGATCAAGTCAAACCTGGCGCTGCTCTTCAGACTCAGCTGTCACACGGGGCTATCAATTCGATTGTTAATTAATTTTAAAAAGGAGCCTCTATGTCCAATGAACCAGCCTTAACTTTTGCCAAAGCCTATGCTGAACTCCAAACGATCACCCAGGAATTTGAGGCCGGAGAACTGGATTTGGAAAAAAGTATTCCCCGCTTCAAACGGGCCACCGAGCTGGTCAACTTCCTTAAAAAAGAACTGGTTAAGATGGAATCCCAAATCGAAGAAATCAATTTAGATAATCAGGAAGGATTATCCTAAACTTTCAATCTCCGCCTCTCTTTGATTTTACCCCCCACCCAGACTATACTACCCCCGCCAAGTAATAAGATATTGACGATAATAAACAGTCCGCTAAATCCTCCCGGCAAGCCAATGCCACTTCCGTCACCATCCAAGGCCATGGCTATACCCATCCCTCCGCCCCCGCCTCCAAATCCTGCCGGAGCCCCATAATATTCCATAGTAAATTTGTTGGAATTTAGTATGTCCGCTCCCAGCATTGGTGAAAAAATGCCTGTAATCGGCATTCCTCTCGGTCGGGGCACGCTAATCACCCCGCCCCCCTGGTTCTGGGTAAACTGCTGCTCGTCAAACCGGTCATAATCTTGCGACAAATTATCCAAATTCTGTTGCTGCTGGGCATTAACCAAAGCAATTAATGATGAATACGGGGTAATAAAATGGGTTTCTACCGCTAAATTGTGGTAAGCATCCAATAACGACAAGTTCTGCATCACTGGTTGGGCGTAAGTTTTTAAGCTCTGCTGTATCCACACTTGGGTCGTCACTTGTGAAGCTGCGGTCGAGGCGGTCTTAATTTCCCCTAAGGCCGTCATCAGACCGGTAATCTGGCTCAGATTATATTGTTGGTTATTATCAAGTTTTGTCCACCAGTACATCCCCGGCATTCCGGCTTCATTTACCAATTTAGCTTGATAGGCATAACGTAAGGCCTCGGTAATGCTGGCGAAAATATAGCTGCCGCTTTGAATCATGGTCGTAATTCTTTCTGGATCCAAACTTACTCCTCCCCGGCTGGGTACCAGGTAAATTGGGGTATTCTTGGGGATAGACCATGACTGCCATTCCGTTGCAGAAAATTGCTTACCGGTTAAAATAATGTAGGCGTCGTAATTACCCTGGTTGACAATCTTGTTTAACCCATCTAAAGAGTGTTTGCCAAAATTAACTTGGTTATTAACCAAAGTGTCTTTCCATTGAGCGTAAGCTACTGCCTCGCCGGTTAAATCATTAAAAGGCATGATTTCCACCTGATAATTTTCGGATAAATCCGAGAGGGAGGCTAATTCCTTAATGGCCTTTTCATGACCCGCCCCGGCCGAAGTATCAATCAAGACCGCAATTTTTATTGGGCTAGACCCTTTTGGCAGTCCCGGTTGGCATGAAGCCTGTCCGTCAAAATTTGACAGGGTGGCTGTACTCACTCCCAAATCAACTTGGTCGGTATCTTTCCACTTGATTTGACACAAGCTTTCTTTAATCGCTGGTGATGGGGGGATATAGTTTTGCTGGCTATCGAAACTGACCCACTCGCCATCCACCTGAGCCGAAAGCTTTACCGTCTTATCGGTCATTAAATTTTGCGCTCTGATGACTTGCGGCAAGTAAAACCCGTCGGGCGTCAATGGTGTCAGGTAGATAATTTCGATCTTTTGGGGCTTACCCCGTGGCATCGTGGTGTTATTTGTTCCTGGGATGGGAAATACCCTCAAACGGTATAGACTTGATCCGATTTGTTCCAACAGGGCTGGATCGCGCCTTTGGACTAGTTCCTGCTGGTAAGTCTGTTGGGCTGCCCCCCGGGGCGCTATCTGGCCTTCGTATTCCAGGTTAGGTCCCAATTTCAAACCGGTCACCACCGCCTCAGGCGGTAATGTAAATTCATAAATCACTTCCTGGTCACTCCACTCATTTGTCGTATAAGTTTCCCCGTAAATCACTTGCCCTAATGGCCCTTGCCCTAAGGAGTCAACTTTTATATCCCGGCTAACTAATTTAACATTTTTATTTTGCGGAAACTCACTTTGCGGTGTTCCCCATACCCCATGGCCATATAGATAAGTGTAGGCTTCATCTAGTTCGTCCCAAGGCACCTTTTCTTGGTAAACAAAGGGGTAAGCTACTGCCAGAAACACTGTTTGGATCGCATCCGCTAAGGGTTCCGGAAAACCTAAAACCTCATGGTACCCCTCACTGATAAAATCATTCCCAGCTGTCAGTAAATAATTCTCCCGTCTTTCATAAATTTGTTTTATATCAGCCGTTACTTCACTTTTTCTGGGAACAAGCTCCTGGGCAATTTTTAGCTTCTCACTATAATTATTAGCCTTTAATAAGGTTCCCAGCTGCTTAGCTGATTTGGGGTAACCGCCGGGGACTGATAAAACCACTACTACTGCCAGCCACACCACAGCCCCAACCGTTACCCACTTTGAGAATTTGTTTCCTTCTGAAGCTGCCAAAACTTCAAAATCTTTCCGCCACTTTTTCAATAACACGTAAGTCAATAGATATGGCAGCCATATGGCCGCCTCAACGAGAAGGAACCCTAACAAGCGGAAGCCAAAACTAACCAAATTGCCTAGAATATCCACCGGCATCGAGATCAAATCCCCGTATCTGCCGTAGGGGTTTATGAGGTTAGCAAAAAAATCTTCAAAAAAAGCTTGGGCAGCCGTCCCTGTTAACGGGCCGACCACAAAAGTCCACAAAATCAGGCCGTATATCAGGGTGAGCGTTATCCAAATAGCCAGCCAAATAACCGCCTGCTGTTTATTATAGGGTAAATTTACTAAGCCTTGCTGGTTAAAATAAATAAAAACCGGGGAGATTAACAGAATCAACAAGAAGAAATTAATCAGGGGGATAGATGATGCTGCCACCAACAGGCTGACTCCCGCTAAAAATAGTGTTGGGATTTCGACTCTAAAAAACAGTTTCGACAGCTGCTGGCCTTCTTTGCCGATGTGTTTATAAAGCACATAACCGGTTGCCGCCAACGGTGTCGCCAATAAAATCAGCCCGTAGCTAATTTGGAAAATACTCCAGTTTTTCCCTATGGTGACTAGATCGACTAAAGCCCCGCCAAATAATAGCCCAACTGCCAACAAGCCAAAATAAACTAAGTAAAAAAGGTGGTATCCCCAAAATAAAAAGATCATGCCCCAGGCATTCCCACCGCTTGCCTTGGGGTGAGTTTCGGCTTCGAGTTTAGTTTCACCTGCATGTGTTTCAGGTGTCAGGCTCTCAATCACTACTCGCCTAGCACTTTGCTCTACTTCGGCTCTAAAAGCAGCCGGCGTGATATCTTCATCACCAGCTAATAACCTGATCTTACCCGATTCAATATCCACGATGACTTCGGTAGTGATGGGTGCTTTAGGGTATTTTTGGGTGTAAGCTGCTAAAACCGCCTGTTTAATTTTTATGACTAAATCAGTCTGGGTAGCCCCCTGAGATACCGCTAACTTAAACAACGACCCCAACTCGCTCGTCATACATCTCACTTCTATTAATCAAGTTTACTTTAAACTTGATTCTGAAGTAAAGTACTCAGCTTTAAATTCCGACTAAAGTTAATTCCCTTTCAGCTCGAGTAACTCCGGTGTATAACCACCGAGACCAGTCTTCGTCGCTCATGTGTTGATTTCTTTCTTCAAAGAGTAAGACTTTTGGGGCTTGCGAACCTTGAGCTTTATGGACGGTTAAAGCGTAACCTAGGTCCCATAAATCCCCCAGAGCTTTATATTTTAAGCCGTCAAACTCGGCTAAAGTGGTTAACTGATTAAACTGGTGGGCACTGATTTTGCCGGCATAAATTAAGCCGTCGTCTAAAGTGATTTCCACCTCGTACCAATGCAGCTTCTCCTCATCAAATATGGGTATGGTTTTATGCAATTGTCCGGTCATGCCGTTATAAATGCCCTTTTGCCAGTTGTTTTTAAGGCAAATCAGTCTCTCACCCACTCGCGGGGTTTCACCGTCAAAGGTCAGGTACCCGCGGATGGCTTGGTTAAGCTTCACCCGGGTATGATTGAAACCGGTTAAAATTAACCAATCTTGATTATATTGCCTTAAAATTTCTTCCACCTCTTGTCCGGTAACGCTGTCATATCTATTTAATTTCCTCACCGTCTGGCTATAATTTGCGATCGGGATTTGACCCGTTTCCCTGGCCATAATGGATAAGCGAATGATCGGATTGCTTTGGGCTTGCCGGTGAATCGTCTCTAACTTCAACCGTGGCTTGGCCATCAGATTATAGCGCCCGTTGACCGGCGGCAATTGGCCATGGTCGCCGACGGCAATAATCGGCCGCTTAAAGCTTAATAAATCCTGCCATATCAACTCATCTACCATACTGGCTTCGTCTGCCAAAATTACCTCAGCTTGGATATCTTTTTTAAGCCGCCAACCGGTAATTTGACCTTGGTCGTTGGTCACCGGCGCATAAATTAACGAGTGGATGGTGGAAATACTATCCTTGGCGTAGTCAACTCGCTGCCGCTTTAAGGTCGCCGCTAACACCCGACTGGCCTTGCCGGTATAGGCGCAGAAGGCTACCCTGGCGTTTGGCTCCAGGTGATGCAGTAGTTTTCGCCATAAGGCCACCGTCGTCGTTTTACCGGTCCCGGCATACCCACCCAGAGTGATGGCCGGACTATCTGGTCGACTAAGCCAGGTTATCAACTGACTTAAAACTGCCTTTTGCTCGCGGCTGGCTGCTACCATGGGCTGATTGTAACGTATACTGGATTTATGCGCCTGCGCTCTCGAAGTTATCCCTCACCCGCCTTGACCCCGGCTCTCGGACAGCCCTGGCTTAAACGGCTCTGTCTCTACTCCATTATTCTGATGTTCGTCGGCTTGGGTGACGCCATCATGACTTATTTTTCCCCGGTCTATATTAATCGGCACCTCAATAATGAAATGATCATGGGTTTGATCATTGCCACCTCTTCGATGGTCGGCCTCGCCTGCGACATTCTCTTTGGGGAATTCTTTAGCGGTAAACCTCATTCCTTTTTTCTCCTCCGCTCCATTGCCGTCGCCGGTCTGTTCTCCCTCTCTTTTATCTTTTTTCCACCCTTGGTGGCCTTGCTGATTCTGAGCATGGCCTTGTGGGGGATTTATTATGAATTAATTCTTTTTTCCGATTTTCATTTTATTAACCACGCCCTCGACCACCCCCACCACTCCCTGGGTTGGAGTATCATTAAAATGTTTACCGGTTTGGCTTATCTCATTGGTCCTTTAATTGCCGGTTTTCTGTTAACCTTTAATGAAACTTTTCCCCCCTTGGGGGCTTTGGTCATGTTTCTGGTTGCCTTCAGTCTGTTTCTCATTTTTCGTCCCCGGCTCGATAAACGCTCTCCGGCTGATATTCACCAAACCGCCCCCAAACGTAATTTACTCCATGAATTTAAAGTCTGGCGTCTCCTCTTACCCAAACTCTGGCCGGTCATGCTCTTTATCCTTATCTTAACCATGATGGATGCCGCCTTTTGGACCGTCGGCTCAGTTTTGGCCGACACTATGAATCATGGTGGCTTCCTCGTCGTTGCCTATATGTTACCGTCGCTGTTTGCCGGTTATCTGGCTGCCCGCTTTTCCCCCCGTTATGGTAAAAAACGGACCGCTTTTGTCACCGGTTTGATTTGCGGCTGCCTCTTTGCCCTTTCTGGCTTAACCGCCGCTTCTCCTCTTTTCGTGATTCTCATTTTCGTCGCCTCCATTTTTCAAGGTATGGCCATGCCCGAAATTTTTGGAGCCATCGAGGATTATTTGGAACGCATGGGTCACTCCGCCAATACCCTCGTTGGTTTAGAAAATTCGACTACCAGCCTCGCTTTTATTATTGGCCCGATTTTCGCCGGCTTAATCGCTTCTGTTCTCTCGGAACTCTTAATGTTTTCTGTCTTTGGTTTGCTGATCGCCGGTATCTCTTTGTTGGCTTTACTGATTGTCCCTCGTAAAATCCACTTGCCCCAAACCGCCCTCAATCAGGTTGGCTCTTAATCGAGTAACCGGCGGTAGACTCGTTCCGGTTTTGGCCCGACCAAAGCTGTCTCTCCAATAAAGACTGTCGGGGTTCCATATATACCCATGTTGAGTAAGGCCGCCTGTTGGGCTTGGACCAGCCGGGTGGTGGTTTCGGCACTTAAGCACTGGTTTAACGCTGCTTGATCCAAACCCAATTCTTTAAGGAGATTATCCACATATTGTTTATCCGTCACTTGCTCCGGGGTATTGGTTAACAATCGGTCCAGATATTCACCAAATCGCTCGGGTTTTAGAGTCTGCACGCAGACATCGTACGGTAACAGGTATTTAGTTTCACTTCTGGTCGGATAGTGGGCAAATCGAACTTCGGCTTGAGACTCAGCCAACACCTCTTTCAAGCTGGGATAAGCTTGGCGCGTAAAGGGACAGGCCACACAGCCCACCAGCAATACCACCGGTTTTCCAATCTGGCCATTTTGATAGCGGGGAAAGATGGTTTGGTCAATCCCCTCGACTGACAAGGCCTGACTGGCTAAAGCCGAGTCGGTACACTCGGCCCCCTTAGCCCCGGTCGCTTGATTGTTGCTGTTGGTCGGATCAAAGACGCAAAATTCGCCCTGATTAAATTGACCTTGGCAGCTGCCCCAAGCCCAATAATTATAGACACCCCGTATGGTCCAGATTGACGTCACCGTCATCCCCATGACTAATCCCCAGGCTAACCATTCAAAGCGGCGGTAAACCCAGCCGGCTATTTTAGGCGACCGCGCCAAGACCGGCCCCAGCATTTTAGCTTTGATTTTAACGTCAAAGCCGGTTTGACATGGCTGTCTGGTCAGCCGGCGAAAGACGCAGTCAAACGCCTCCCGGGCTAATTGCCGGTGGCTGGCACTGAATAATCCCAAAATCGATAAAATGACTAAAGCGATTAGACATGGCATAAATTTAGACCATTCGCCTGACGGCTTTAACCGCTTCGACCAGACTGACGGCTTCGGCTTCAGTGTTATAGAAGTAGCTACTGGCCCGGACCGAGCCCTGGATGCCCCGATCGTTAAACCAGGAATGGACACAGTGTTGACCGGATCTCACCATGATCCCGTAAGCTTCATCCAGTAACGCCGCTATTTGGTGCGGATCAACCCCCTCGAGGTAAAAGGCCACAATCGAACCCCGTAGCTTTGGATCCTTAGGACCGATAATCTTTAAACCGTTGATCTCCCTTAAACCTTGACTGATGATTTGGTTTAAATGGCTTTCGTGAGATTTGAGTTTGTCCCAGCCGATCTTGGTCAGATAATCAACGGCCGCGCCCAAACCCATAATGCCGGCATAATCCTGTAGGCCGGCTTCGAATTTTTCCGGTAAAGGTAGGTGCTGGTAATCAGTGTAAGTGGTGGACACGACCGTGTCACCGCCCACTAGAAAACCCTCCATTTTGTCTAGGCAGGTTTTTTTGCCATAGAGCCCGCCGATACCCGACGGCCCCATCATTTTATGTCCGGAAAAAGCTAAAAAGTCTACCTCTAACTCGGTCACCTTCACTGGTTGATGGGGGACACTTTGAGCGGCATCCACCATCACTAGTGCTCCTGCTCGATGGGCTAGTTGGGTGATGGTTTCGATGGGATTAGTCACTCCGTCCAGATTAGAGGTCATGACCCAACTGACTAGCTTTGGTCGCTCCTGGGTTAGAGCCTGTTCAAACCTAACCTGGTCAAACCGGTTATCCGGGGTTGACTTAACTACTGCCAGCTTAATCCCCCGCGTTCGCTGCAGTTTTAACCAAGGCACTAAATTGGAGTTATGTTCTTTGTCCGAAATTAACACCGTCTCGCCGGCTTTAAGCTCTAAACTGTTAGCCACTAAATTGATCCCCTCGGTGGTATTTCGGGTAAAAATGATCTCTTCGGCCAATTTTGCCCCGATAAAATTCTTAACACTTTCTCGAACTGCGCTGACTGCTTCGGTTACCGCTCGGGCTAAGCGGTGGTTCGATCGGCCGGCGCAAGCCGACATCTCGGTGTAATAGCGCTGGATTTCCGTCAGGACTGCTTGAGGTCTGAGACTCATACAAGCGTTATCGAAATAAATTAGTGGTCGACCTTTAATTTGCCTTGATAACATGGGGAAATCAGCCCGGATTTGGTCTAAGTCCATAACCTACTCACTTATTGTCGCCGAGTCAGTCGCTGGTAAAAGTGGTTCCAGCACCGCTTGGAACGCCGCCAAACCTTGGGGATTTTCAATCCGGCTGCCATTAACAAAAAAAGAGGGGGTGCCGTTTAATCGATTGGCCAAAGCACTTAAATAATCGGCTTTAACTAAGCCCTTGACCGCTTTCGAGTTTAAATCCTGTTTAAACTGGTCCGAATTTAAGCCCAGTTCTTGAGCATAGCCCATCATGATCTTAGATGCTTGACCAGATTCGGCCCATTCTTCTTGCCGCTCAAAGAGTAGGTGATTCATTTCCCAAAATTTACCCTGCTTGCCGGCGGCTTCAGCTGCCTGGGCGGCTAAGTTGGCCCGCGGATGGATTTCTTTCAAGGGGAAATGACGGTAGACCACCGCCAGTTGGTCAGGGTAAAGCTGAGTTAGTTGTTCTATCAGGGGACTGTATAAACGGCAGGCCGGACATTGAAAATCTGAATATTCAACGATCACCACGGCCGCCGCTTTATTGCCTTGATACCAATCCGTTTCCAAGACTTGATTGACGGGTTTCACGCCCTCACCAGCGGGTACCGGGATATAACGGCTATAAGCCCACCACCCGATTAAAACTACCAACCCTACTCCCAAGCCAAACTTGATCAACCGGCGCCACCCCACCTGTTTGCTTTGAGTGGCGATTTTAGCCTGTTTTTCCTGTTTCCTTAAAGCTTTCCGTTCGTCTTTAGTCAAGGGGGGATCACTTTCCATAGGCCATACTTTAGCAGAAACCAGGTATTTATCAAGGCAAAATTAACTTCTGATCTCGAAAGTGGCAAAACCTTGGATCTTCCCCGTTTTTATCGCCACCATCTCTACCCGAGCCAACGGCGTCTCCTGCTTTAACCAAGTGATCAAGTCCTTCAGCGCTTCGGCCTTACCTTCGGCTTCGATATAAACCGTCCCATCGGCTTGATTCATGACGAAGCCTTTGAGCCCCAAGCTGGCCGCTTTCACTTGGGTAAAGTTGCGGAAACTAACCCCCTGGACTCGTCCCGTCACTGTCAAATTTAAGTGTTTCATCTGTTGTATAATTACCTAGCATACCATGCCAGCGTCTCTTTTAAGATGCAATTAACCAGTCCTGTCTTTAGCCATACCGACTTTATTCCCCAGGCATATACCTGTGACGGGGCTAATCTCCACCCCCCTTTAACCATTGTCGGTGTCATTCCCGGTGCTAAAAGCTTGGTGCTGATTGTCGACGACCCGGATGCACCCGGCGGCCTTTGGACTCATTGGCTGCTCTGGAATTTAGATCCTCAAACCACCGAGATTTCCGCCACCGCTACCCCGGTGGGGTCCATTCAAGGCCTTAACGACTTTGGCGATGAGGGCTACGGCGGACCTTGTCCGCCCTCGGGTATCCATCATTATCGTTTTACGCTTTATGCTTTAAGTAAAATCTTCGAGCGGGAATTAACTCCGTTAGCCAAACGAGCTGACGTGGATCGGGAAATCACTGGTCACATTCTCGATCAAGCTCAGCTTATTGGCTTGTATCAACGTATACTTTAAGACTGTTTCTTCCTTTTTACCCGTCTCTTTATCGCTTCCAACGCTTCAGGCTGGTTGACCAAGCCGAAATTAACCACGGTAAGACTCCCATTAAAACGCCGGCCATCGGTTGATTAAGCTTGTCTTTAATCAGGTTTTGCATTTCGTCCAGACGTTTATCCATGGCGGCTTGCCAGGTTTTAACCTGCTTATACATGACCACCATCGAAATAGTCATCACCACCAAAAAAACAAACCAACTGAAAAAGAAGATCATCCCCCAAAAGTAAAACCAATCTTGGACGCTCATATTAATTAGCCGTTTTCCGCGGTCGGCGTTTAGCCTTTGGTTTAACCGCTGGCGTGGTTAACAAGGCATAATCCTGCATCAGGTAGTCTTTCAGCATCCCCACTTGGGTCCCGGTGACCTTACCTGCCTGCTTCATGCCGGCAACCACTTCATTTACCAAGGTGGTATATTTGTCTCGATCAACTCTACCCAAAGCCTTTTTGGCCGCTGCCACTTTCTCTTTAAGGATCTTAACGGCGTTGGTATAAATTTTTTGGATATTCGCCGGTACCGTTTCTGCCAGTTCCTGGACCGTTTCTGTCGCCCATTCCGCCCCCTCGGCCAATCTGGTTTTGGTAAACTTAATTCTTTTTTTAACTAGTGGTCGAGTCTCCCCCTTTTCATCGGTTCCAGCCAATAAAGCCAGGATGCCGCCGATGGTCGAACCCACCAGAAAAATAACCATACCGGAAAAAGGACCAGCGTAACGATTCTGATTCATAGCTCTCCTCTCAATTTATTAATGATATTTTGCGAGATTATAGCACAGGATCGGTCAAAGTTCACTAACTCTCTTTGATTGTTATAGGATTTATTATTCTTTTAAGTCTGGTTGCCATATAAAAGTGGTACCATCAAAATCAAAATATATCATCATAGAATATCTGATAGATCAATCTATTATTCAAATAAAAAGTCTAGCACCATCTTGAGCCAAGTGATAAAATCCCATAAGTAGGCAAAAATGTGCTCATGTTAGAATTAGGTCATGACCCCCAAAACTATCAACGTGGCCGTCGGCTCGACCAATCCCGTCAAAATTAAAGCGGTTACCAGCGCCTTTTCGCGGGTTTGGCCCGAAGTTAAGCTGGCTGTCACCGGCGTTACCATCCCTTCAGGGGTCGCCGCTCAACCGCTTAGCGACGTTGTGGCTCTTCGCGGGGCAAAGATTCGGGCAAATAAAGCCATTAATAGCGGTCTTTATACTTATGGTGTCGGTATTGAAGGTGGTTTGCAATCAATCAATCAACGCTGGTTTGCCTGCGGTTGGGTGGCTGTGGTTAACCGTCAGGGTCAAGTCGGTTTAGGCTCTTCCGCCCGAATTATCGTCCCCCCGAAAATGATGACCTCGATATTAAAGGGTCAGGAGTTGGGCACTGTCGTCGATCATTTTTTTGAGACCCATAATGCCAAACAAACTGATGGTCACTTTGGCTTCATGACCAACCAAGCTATCACCCGGACTTCGGGTTACATCGACGGGGTCATCATGGCCTTAGCTCGTTTTCTTCACCCAGACTTGTTTTAAACTGTTGCTTCTTGCTTCCAAGCTTGTTATACCAGTATTAAGGTATCTATGGCTAATCCGGTCAGCGAGGCAATCAATCGCCACTATCTCCAAGTTCAGGCTTTAACCCCTGCCTCGGCTCAAACCACTTTCGGTTCCGCTACCTCAACCCCGTCCATTGATTGGTTTTCTCTGGCTACGCCGGCCTTTATCGTCTTTACGGCTTTGTTAATTGTGGGCATTATTGGCTTACTTCTGACTCACACCAAAAATATCAACAAACTCCTAGTGGTCATCAGCATCGCCTTTCTCACCAGTTTAGTTCCGGTCAGTCTCAATTTAGTCAATCAGCAAGCTAGCTTAGTCACTAAGGCTGGTGCCGGTGATGTTCCCACCCAAGTCTTAGTTGATCAAGTCACCCCCACTGGTTTTGACGTTTCCTGGCAAACTGATAATCCCTCTGTCGGTGCCATTCGTCTCCGGGAGCCGGGTCAACCTCCCGAATATAATCGGATTATTGCCGAGGATCAGGAGACCGGCATTTATACCCATATTATCCGCGTTACTGATCTTCGGGCCGCTACCACTTACGCTTTTGAGGTGCTTTCCGGTGGCAATTGGTACAACGATCAAGGCCAACCATTATTGGTCACCACTCGGTCACCTTAAGGTTTTATTCCAAATTATTCGCCAGCGTGATCAAGTCGTTTAACGAGGCTTTGGTCGAACTGATAAAGATCAAAACATTAACTCTGGTCGTATACATCACCGCTCTTAAAGCCCCCTTAGAATTAATTGTTTCCAGGGTATAAGCGGTGTCTTGGGTCGCTCCCGGCACTAACACTGCCGCCGGCGACGCCATCCCAGTCAGCAAGCCTGAGGCAAACTGGGCCGTGGCGAAGCCTGGGGGCACGTCTACCTGGCGTAAAATGATCGGCGATGGTCCACCCCTCTGGCTTTGCTGCCCTAAGGGATAATCAAAGGTGACTTGCACAAAATCAGTCCGGCCGTTGAGCATGCCTTCACCTTGATTGATCCGGTACTGGGTTTTATAAGTCCGGCCACCCGGAATAGCTTTGGGTTTATATAAATTGAAACTGACTTGTTCCTCCACCGCCGAAAAAGCGTAATTGTCGCTAAAAGCAAAAGCGTAGGCGCCCCCGAGTAAACCGCCGATAATGAAAATGCTAAAAAAGGTAAACAAACTCACCATCGCTTTACTGTTCCGGTTATTATAGCTGCCGGTTGACCTAAACCAAGAAAAACAGACTGCGGTTAAGATCGCTAACGCCAAAAACGCGTATTGGTAAACAAAAATTCCTTTTATTAAAAAATTAATCAAGTTAGCTGGTAGGTTGAGGTTAGCGGTCGCGAGGTTGGTTAATGGCTCCAGTTGAACCGACATTAACCGGCGGGTCATCCCGACCATGATTGGAGCGCCTAAGGCCACCATCACTCCCAACACCCAGCCGGTTCTGGAGCTTTCTTTCAGGTAAACACTCGCCCAAAAAGAGGCAATCGCCGCCAACAGTAACATCAACGGTAACGCTCCCAAAAGCGGTGCTTCCTTTAAAAAGGCAAAAGCTAAGGCTTGACCTTCTAGCAAGAACCGGTTGAACTGATAGCCAATCAAGAGCAATCCCAAGCTGATCAATAAATAGAATCCCCCCATCAGTAAATAAATCAGACTTAAGCCTCTGGCTAATACCGGTGCCGTTTCCTGGGCGGAGATGATTGTCCCGCCCATCGTTTGCGGTGGTGGGATGACCGCGGCTGCCGGCGGGACGGTCATGACCGGTTTTAACGGTGGTTTGACCGTCGTTGGCACCGCGGTTACCTGAGTCGGTGCCGGTTTATAAATGTTTACCACTACCGGTTGGGGGGCAATGAGCGGTGCCGTTTCGGTGGCTGGTTTAACTGGATAATAAATTCCCGGAAGATTAGGAGTCGTGGTAAATTGACCCGCGATCTTAGTCGGTGTTGTGGCTGCTTCCAGGGGTGGGGGGGATGCCTGGTTCTGCACCACTTGGGGGTATTCGACTGGTTTTATGGGCGCCGATGGGGTTAACCACGCCGGTACCGCTGCTGGCGGCTGGTTACTGATCGGTTCATACAAACTCGCCAATTGAGGCAAACCGGCTGCCGGGGCGGGGTTGATGGGCTCTTCGTACTCTAACCCCAATTCTGGGGCCGGAGGCAGACCAAAACCACCCACCGCTGGCTTAACTGCCTGGGCAGGGTCATTCATACCCTTAAGTATACCCAACTCCAAGTTAAAGTTTACCGTTAAATTTTTTCATTGACATATCCGTTACAATAAAATAAGCTTTCCTGTCCAAGTGTGATCACCTGTCGTTAATTAGGAGGCCTATGCTCTTCGCTTTGATTATTTATCTTCTCTCTCAGTTATCTCCTTACCCTTCTGCTTCGGTGGCCCCCGTTATTTACCCACTACCGCCGGCCAAATCGGCGCCTCTGGGCGCCGCCCAAGCTACCCCGACTTTAAAGCCTCCGGCTTCACCTTTAAATCCAGAGACTCCCCCTAAAGCTCAGGCCGAAAATTTGGCCAGTGGCCAGGTGATCAAGTCGGTGCCAGAAGTGGCCATCAGCCGGTCGCCAGTGCTGATTCCCTGCCTAATTGATTTACGTAATTGTGAACCCACCGGTAAACCTAAACCGACTCCAACCCCTTTGCCTAAAGTCGAGCCGACCGCCCGCCCGCTACCGAGGCTGACCCTGAAACCGGAACCGTTACCAATTGAGCCCATTTCCCCTCTTCCCACCGGCTGCCCTCGTCCGGTAAATTATAAATTAGATCAACCAGATATCTATATACCTGAGTGTCCCCTGGAATCTATCTAATCCATGCCCGTTCGTCAACTCTACTCACCCCCCCAAATTCAACGCAGCATTAACCGCTTGGCTAAACAAATCGCCGCCGATTATCGGGGTAAACCGCTGATTTTAATCGGTATTCTCCGTGGTGGCTTCATTGTCTTGGCTGACTTAGTTCGGGCTTTATGGTTGGCCGGTCATCATGATTTAGATATCGATTTTATTACTACTAGTAGTTATTTAGAGAGTAATATTTCGGCTCAAGTACCACCCAAGATTATCGTTGATTTAAACCGGAGTCTGGCTGGTCAGCATGTTTTGATTGTTGAAGATATCTGTGATACTGGCCTGACTCTTAACTTAGTCCAAAAGCAGCTTCGGGCGGCCGGACCCAAATCCTTAAAAACCTTCACCTTTCTTGATAAACCCTCCCGACGTCAAGTCCCGGTTAAACTTGATTATATTGGCTTTACCGTCAACGGTTGGATCGAGGGTTATGGCCTGGATGCTGATCGGGCTTGTCCCTCAGTTGTGGTCAAAACCTAAATTACCGGATAAATAGGAATGCTGCGGTTTGATTAACGATCTCCCCGCAACCATAAGTCCACTCGGCCAGTAGATTGTCTCGGTGTCCGCCACTCTCAATCCAAGCTTGGACTACGGCCGCCGTGGATACATCCGTCCCCCACCATAAATTTTCGGCGCTGGCTGAATGAGGCATCGCTTTAATTGCCTCCAGGTAACCGCTATGGTCTAAATTCCGGCCGACTGCTGCCGCCCGCCCTCTTGCTGCCTCACATAAAGCCGTCAATGGCTTTAACTCTGATTTGCCCTGTTGTCTTCGGTAATCATTCACCGCCGCTAGTAAGGGGGGAGTTGGCCGCTCCATCTGTCTCGCCGGTGGTCCGGTTGGTATTGGCGTCGGTGCTTCTGGTCTGGCTATGAGTGAGCTGATCGTGGCTTCAGGCTTATGCTGATAGTAGACATCACTGTAATTGGTTACTTTTGGCCAACTGGTAATAGTCATCATCCCCAAACTTAATTTCACCATGACCTCGGTCCATTGGTTTATCATTCAATAAATTAAATAATTAAACAATACTTTAAAATAACCACACATCCACCCAAAATTCAACCGCATTTACCTATACCCTCAAGATACTTTTCTTAAGTTATAATACGCACATGAAACCCATCAAATCACTTATCCAAACCTACCCTTATCGGACTGTCGCTTTGATTCAGTCACTGATCGCTACCGTCGGTAGTTTATTCCTTAGCCAAGTTTGGCTCTTAGTCCCCTGTGAACTGTGTTGGTTTCAACGGATCTTTATGTATCCCCTACCATTTATTCTGGGGATCGGTTTGATCAGACGGGAAACTAAACTTTATCAATATGTCTTACCCCTCAGTTTGATTGGTCTAACCATCGCCGCCTACCATACCTATCTCTACTATTACGCTAACTATTCTCTCAACGGTGCCAACGAGACCGTCATGATCGCTTGCAGCGGTGGTGTCTCCTGTACTAATCAACTGATTGAATGGTTTGGGTTTATTACCGTCCCCTTGCTCTCATTTCTTGCCTTCTCAGTTATCACCCTAGCCATGCTCAAGGAACGCCACGACTCCATCTAATCAATAGCTTTCCCTTGGTCGCAATTACTGAACGAAGCTCGAACCTTTATTGAACGAAACTCCGACTGATTGCCGCGCTTTGCGCGGCATAAACTGAACGCTCAGGCGGGCTAAAAGGTAAGATAATAATGATTCAGCTCCTTGGTTTAGGTTGATTCCTTTTTCCTCTAATCCGTCATATACTCCACCTGTATTCTGATCAACCATTCTAGCCCCCAAAATATTTCTCCCATGATACCAATCGAGAGCTTTTTGGGCCCAATCTAAATATTTTTTTTCTTTGGTAACCGAAAACGCTTCGGTGCAGGCTTCCACCACTGAACCCGCCTCAATCGGTTGTTGCACGAAAAGAGCTTTTTTGCCGTTTTTTTCAAACCACCCTCGATAACCCGGAAAAGAAAAACAGTCTAATTTTTTGTCATAAATCTGTTCCAGTAATAAATCTAAAGATTCCTTAGCGATATTCAAATATTTTATATTGCCAAAAACTGAGTAAGCCCAAAACAAAGCCCATGGCAATCTCCCAATATCATATGTAATCTTATCCTCAAACCATCTCCACGAAATGTCAGAGTTTTTTTCGTAGCTGGTTATTAATTCATCAGATAATATTATTGCCATTTTTTTAAAGTCATATTTACTCATCTGTCCAATTTTTTTTTTGGAGATTTTAACCTTTATATAATTTTCTAACACCGATCCCAGTTTGGAGCTACACTGATCTCTCACCAATAGACCGTAAATCAACCATGCCTTGCTCCTAAGGGATTCTACCTTTTCGATATATTTTACGTACTGATCAAATAAGAACATGCCTGTCAGTTTCTGGTCATCCCTTAACCCCAGTTTTATAGTATCCGCTAATCCCGCCATTGCCCGGCCAAAATTTTCTCCAATGGACTCATTTTCCCAAACCAAATTCTGATTCAGATCATTCTTATAACTATATTTCCCAGCAGCCGATACTAAAAATTTCAAGTAAATATCAACCAATTTTTCCTCTTTCAATCGAAGTGCCACCTGTAAAGCTCGCGCATTATCATCCACGCAGTACCCCTCCCGCAAATCTGGCGTAGCTATCAAACAATGCTCTGCTATCCCGACCATGTCCGTCATCCGATAAAGGTGATCAAGCTTTGGTTTATTCATGTTTTTCCTTTGCCTTCAAAATTTCTTGATATACTTTTTCATAATTATCTACCATTCGTTCCACCGTAAAGTTTTTATCTACTCTTTCCCTACAATTTTTCCTGGAAATTAGGTCAATATTTTTCATAGCCCGTTCTGCTTCTTTGAGATTTTTAACAACAAAGCCCGTTTTTCGATCGTCAATTACTTCAGGAATAGACCCCAATTCCATTCCGATAACGGGTGTCCCAGTTACCATCGCCTCAATGAGAGTTAAGCCAAATCCTTCGGGGTAGGTGTTTAAATGAAGAAAGCCATAAGCGTTTTTCAACAGAGCTTTCTTGTCTTCCTCGTCGACTAATCCTACATATTGGATTTTAGAATTTAGATGAGGTTTGATTTCTTTTTCAAAGTATTCTTTATTTTCTGAAGCGATAAGGCCGGCAATTTTTAGGTTAGCGTTTAGTTTTTTTACCAACTTTATCGCATTATGGACACCTTTATCCGGAGATATTCGACCGATAAAACAAAAATAATTATCTGGCTTACCGTTATACGGGTACTCGTTTACCGGAATACCGTGATAAATATTGGCTATATAATTTAAATCCGGTGCGTGTTTTCGATCGGCATAGCTTATTGAAACATAATGGGTATTTGAATATTTTTTGTAAATTTGGATAACTTGCGGAGAGGAAAAACCGTGGATGGTAGTAACAACGGGGGTTTTAACCAGTTTTGAGAAAACAAGCGGGTAAGCATCGTAGTGATTATGGATAATATCGTATTGATCTGAGTCTTCAAAAACCGAAGCCGTATGAAGGTATTGATAAACTCTTGGTTCTAAACCGGAGTTTTCCATTATCGGTTTAGGACAGACCCATTTTAACCGGGCAGTAGTTACCGAATCTCCTGTTGCGTAAAGAGTTACTGTATGGCCGAGTTTCACCATTCCTTCTGCGATACGACTGGCAATTAATTCCCACGGGCCGTATGTAGTCGGAGGAGTTCTCCAATGAATTGATGAAAGAATAGCAATTTTCATTACGTTTATTTTTTTAAAATAGTAATTGTTTTAAAAAGATCGAGGTATCGAAGTCCTATATTTGACCAGGTCATTAACCTTCCGTAATCGTACGCTTTTTGGCTAATTTTTTCTTTTTTATCCTGATTTTCCCACAATTCTATTACCGCAGAAGCAATCGAGTCAGCGTCCTGAAAAGGAACAAGAATACCTCTGGTATTGTTTAGAACCTCCTTCGCATATAAATATGGGGTGGAAATACAACATTTTCCTGCGCCTAGGGCATAAGCAAGCGCTCCGGAGGCAGCTTGTTGGGGATCAAGATACGGGGAGACATAAAAATCAATGGTTTTTAACCAATCGATTAATTCGTCAAGCGAAAGATATTTGTTAACAAATTTGACATTCTTTTCTATTTTTAGTCTTTTTATTTCCTTTTCAAGAAAATTGCGGTATTCTTCGCCGTTAGTTTGTAAAAATACCGGGTGTGTTTGTCCGATTACTAGATATAAAACATTTGGATAAATTTTGGCGATAGTAGCCACGGCATCTAAAGCATACTCAATTCCTCTCGTTGGAGTTAATAGATTAATATTACCAAGAATTATCTTTCCGGTAAGTTGTTTTTTCTCCTTATATGTATCTGTCGGAGCAAATGTAAAATCGGGCGTTCCGTGCGGGATGACTATAATTTTTTCTCTAGAGGCGCTATATGTATTGACCAATTTCTCCTTAATTTTTTCCATCATAACAACGACAGCATCCGATTTTTTAATTAACCTTTTTAAAATTGCTCCTTCCCGACTGTTTGGATCATCTAGTACGGTGTGGAGGGTAGTTACTAGCGGTTTTTTTAGCGATTCTACAAAAGGAATAATATATTCACCACATTGACTGCCGTACAAGCCATATTCGTGTTGGAGTGAGATAATATCAGTACTCGATTGATTAATGTAGTTAGCTGCTTCAAGATAAGTATGTAACTCCTCTTGTTTAATTTTGTATTTTACTTCCCACGGGTAATTTATACGCTCTTTTGGCCTTGTGGTGGCCATAATTTCTGCCAAATTATGAGGATTAAGTAAGTTGATCGCGTTAGTTAAATCTTTTGTATAAGTGGCAATACCACACTTACGGGGTATGTATGAAGAAAGGTAAATAACCCTAATTTCTTTAGACTTTGAAGTTAAAAGTTTTTCTAAGTTTTTTGTTATACTTGAGATCCTTCCTTTACTTGCGTTTCATCTCGTTGAGAAATCAGCCCATAATATACCACTAATCTTCCATTTTGTACAATTGTGCCGGTTGGAAAAACTACATTGTTTGTTTGTCCTATCTTTTCTTGAGCTGCGTCAACAGCTCTGTGAGGTCAACAGATTTAGCGGCGATTAACTTGTCAGCAGCCCCATAATAAATATAAAGTCTTTTATCTCTTACTACTGCTCCGGTAGGAAAGACAACATTATTTGTAACACCACTTTTTTCCCAAGAAGCCTTTGGGGAAAACAGAGGTTCTTTTAATCGCCCCAAAACTTTTAGGGGATTTTTGAGATCAAGTAGGGCAGCGGAGGCGTGATAGATTTTTCCAAAAGGAGAATCCTGCACCGCATGATAGATAATAAGCCATCCGTCTTTTGTTTCGATAGGGGGACAACCACCGCCAATGTTGCGGTTTTCAAACCAAAAAAGAGGATCAAGTACAATAAAATCACCTAAATTCTTGAAATAATTGCGCCAGCAGTCTTTTGTAAGTTCGGAGAAATTATTAAAGTAAACAATTTGGATTCCGGGTAATATTCGGTGGAGAAGAGCAAATTTATGATTGAATTTTTGGGGAAAGAGGGAGGCGTCTTTTTCAAATAGCAGAATGTCCTTGCCTTCCCTTTCTTTATAGAGCATTTCGAACATGGTATATATTTCTCTGACTTTTGACTCGCGAAAAATGTCTTCCGCTTCATCGTAAGAGATTTTCGGCGAGATAAGGCCTTGTTTGGCGAAATGGACAAGATCTTTACTTGTGGCGTAGGCAATAAGAGCATTTTTACCGTAATGGGCAGTATAGAGAAGGTAATATGTTCCTTCTAAAAGAGTAATTCTGGGATCTTCTACACCTTTTTTCTCATAATCATATTCCTGGGATAAGATTGGCTCTTTAAGTCTTTTTACAACTTTATTATCTTTCAGCTGGCAGTAGCCTATGGAAGAAACATCATTGCGGTTAATTGCCCGATAAAACATGTGGGTAATGTCATCCACCTGGATGCAGGCAGGGTTTAAAACACCTTTATTTTCGAATTCCAGATTTGTTTTTTCTAAAATTATTCCCTCGTTTTTGACTGTAATCATAATCTTTAATTCCTCAATTGGTTAGACTTTTATTTACCCTGTAATTGATAACCGGTTAATTCATCCAAACCAACCCCGAGGGCTTTCGCCATTTTCTTTAGCGTATCAAGCGTTGGGTTAATATTCTCGCCCTGCTCAATCTTAATAATCGTGTTGTTGGCAACATCGGCGAGCTTGGCGAGACGATCTTGCGAAAGCCCCTTTTTCTCTCGTAGCTTCTTAAGATTTTTTGATAGCGGATATTCTTGCTTTGACATAGTTTATCTACATTAGTACTATTTTAATGATACTATAAAATACATTTTCAGTCAAAATATTCGGGAGCAATGATTTGTTGTGTGCGCACGGATGGGCGGCGCAAACACAACCCCCTTCCTTTTAGCCCGCCTGAGCGTTCAGTTTATGCCGCGCAAAGCGCGGCAATCAGTCGGAGTTTCGTTCAAAAAAGGTACGAGCTTCGTTCAGTAATTGCGACAAAGTTAGAACCGAATTTCGCAATTGTTAGCTCGCTTTGCGAGCAATTATAATCTGATAAAATGATATCAAGAATACAACAATTATGAAACTAAATTTTCCTAAATCACCAGCCACCTCTTGGGTTATAAGGACGAAAAATGAAGAAAAATGGTTCGGTAAAGTTTTGGAAACCCTTTTTATGCAATCTAGGCTTGATTTTGAAGTGATAATCGTAGACTCCGATTCTACAGACAAAACTATCGAAATTACAAAAGACTTTCCGGTTCGAAAGATTATTAACGTTTCTGAAAAAGACTTTAATTATAGCTATGCGCTTAATCTTGGAATTAAAGAGTCTTGGGGCGAATACATAGGAATTATTAGCGGCCATTCGCTTCCTATAAGTCGAACATGGTATCAGGATGGGATGAAGAATTTTGCTGACCCTAAAATGGCAGCAGTGACAGGTTGCTATACGGCATTACCCGATGGTTCCCTAGATGAGGAACTAGGCGATCTTCATTTTGATCAGAGACGACTGGAAAAAGAGTATTATTGCAAATGGATGACCAACACAAACGTAATTATCAGAAAGGATTTGTGGAGAAAATACCCATTTGATGAGAGGCTAGAAGAGTGTGAGGACTATGATTGGGCTTGTGAAATGATTGCAAGAGGATGGAATATTGTTAAAGACCCAAGATTCAACGTTTATCATTCTCATGGCGGGATTGGAAGATCAACTTACAGTGAAAGGGTTCCCACTTGGCAAAGGGTTTGTGCACTTATTGATAAAAAGAAAAGACCGAGCTAACCTTCTTGTAGAGGCATATATGGAAAATCAAATTAATGTTGGTAATCAAAATACCCAGCAAATCGGTCAAAATCCTATTAACCAAAATGTACAAACTACAGGAAATCCGAAGGTAAAATATTTGGCCTTAGGAATAGTGGTTTTTCTTGGATTTTTACTTTTTGGTCTTGGTGGGTATTACTTTGGTAAACAGTCAACAAATTCCTATCAGGATTCAAAAAAAACAGCAAATCAACCTCTCCCCTCTTCGACTACTACTGAAGCTGACGACGCGGCCGACTGGAAAGTATATTCAAATGAGAAGTATGGATTTGAAGTAAAATACGATCCTGAATCAAGTCCAACCGAACAAGTTGGAACCGAAGACACTGGTCAATTTACATATTTACTATTGGTTAAATTTGGAACAAATCCGTTAAAATTTCCGCATGGCTATACATTAACAGTTAATAAACAAAAATCTTTAGATGACTATCGTACGGAGTTAATTGGTCACAGCACTGACAAAATTGATTCAGAAAAAGAAACAACGACCAATGATAGTACTTGGACAAAATTAAATTATCAAATATTTCTGACAACAGATTATATTCCTGTTACAACAGCAATTTTAAGCAAATCTGGATATAGTTATACTATAACTGCCAGCATACTAGATATTGACCAAATCCTTTCTACTTTTAAATTCAGAATAAAATACACTGACCTAAGTGAACTAAAAACTGCGGACGTACTTGTTCAAGATGGGTCGTACTACGGACCACCTTTCGATCCAGATTTATATCAACTTGAGATCGGACAATCAAATCATCTGTTTGCTAAAAGTGACACAGTAAATCTCAAACAGTATTTAGGTAAGCGTATTAAAGTTAGCTATCGAGAAATCAAGGGGATAGTAATGGGCGAACAACAATTAGTAATTGTTGAATCTGTTGATTAAAAGCGATTGCGGAGCAATCGCAAAAATCGCGCGCGCAAAAAATAATTGCGAAGAATTGGCATTCTTCGCAAAACGTGTCGGTTCGAACTTCTTTTTATCCAATCGGCAGCTCGCGGCCGAATATAAAAAGGGCTTCTCGGCGCTCCGTGCGGACGGCGGTGCACGGAGCGCCTCCACCCTTCCGGACTCTTTTTCTCTTTTGGTCGGCGTTCCTGGACGAATTGAGGAACGCCTGGTACAAACTCAATTCTTTCGAGTTCAGTGTACCAAATATCGGTCGATTTCTCAATCCAAATCCAGCCTTACTCATTATGAGTTGAGGGGTATGGGTTGCCACGAGACCTTCATATTTTATGATTACTGAGTCCTTGTAAAACTGCAATGAATTTTTTCAAATTACCAGAGAACTTCTCCCCAAAATAAGCTATAATTGCAGATAGATTGATATGAAGAAAAATAAGACAGCAATTGTCACTGGTGGGGCGATGGGCTATAAAACTGGCGGCACTTCTATTGGCGGTGCAATCTCCATAAAACTTGCGAAAGAAGGCTTCAGCGTAATCGTCGTTGATTTAGGCGAAATGGGACAGAGAACGGTGGACGTTATTAAGAAAAATGGCGGGGACGGAATATTTCTCAAAGCAGATGTTACCAATACGGAGGAAGTTAATAAAATCATTGACACAATCAAATCAACTTATGGTAGTCTTCATTGTCTTGTAAATTGTGTTGCTCGTTATAGCCCTGGTATGGGGAAAAATGTAGCTGACATTTCAGAAGAAGAATGGAATAAAACTCTTGAGGTGAATTTAAACGGGTATTTTAAAATGGCAAAGTATTCGATTCCCTTGATGCTTGAATCAGGTGGTGGAACGATTATAAACATATCTTCAATTGAGAGCCAGGTAGTATTACCTAACTTCAGTGTTTATTCTGTCTCAAAGGCTGCTGTTGACGCATTAACCAGAACTATGGCTGTGGATTTTGCTCCCAAAATACGATCAAATTCTGTTGTGCCTGGCTTCGTAAAGATTGCCAACTCAGAGAATAACAGAACCCCAGAACAGCTTGAGAAATGGTATAGCGATATTTCAAAGCAGTATCCAATGAAGCGAGTCTGTGAAGTCGATGAAATTGCAAATATAGTTGCGTTTCTGGCAAGTGACCAATCTTCTTACATCAACGGACAAGCGATCGTAGTGGACGGGGGCAAGACCATCGCTGACACTCACGAGTTTTGATTAAATATTTTATGTCTGATCGGTACCCCGTAAACTAAGACAATCTTCTACGACTCAGCGTTACAATACGGTCGTAAGAAAGGAGTCTTAAATGCAGCGGAAAATGATCCCCAATTTGGAGATACTCGATACTTTTGTTACTGCATTGTTTGAGTTGAAAAGTTCTAACAAAAAGCCAGTTTTGGCTTCTTGATAGTGTAATTATTGGCTCTTTTTGATATAATCCGAGTCAGGTTGATATAACCAGCCACTCAAGTTAGAATAATTTGAAACCGCCAGATTGGTTATATCAGTCAGGCGGTTTGTTATTGAATGGAGGTGAATATTATGGCAGAAGAAAGAGCAGGTTTCCAAAGACCACAGCCAACCCGAGATAACTGGACATCTCGGCTTAGGCAAGAACACGGTCTTCATACGGATGCATCAATGGAAGAAGTTGAGCAGAAGGCGATCTCTTTATTGGGAAGTCCTCCCACAGCAATTACTGGAGCTGAGTTAGTTTTAGGTCGTAGGGTAGATGCAGGAGATAAAGAAATTACACCCATAATTGCAACTCCTGGATTAAGTCCCGAAGACAGGTTTAGGCTTCTATTGTTACGAAAATCTGTGGAGGATATGCAAGAAGAACAGGGTGGGGAAAAGGGTTAAGCCCTTGTGTCAATATGGAAGAAGAGCTTGATATAACCAAACTCAAGTATGTTTTGTATGCTCGTAAATCAACCGAAGACGAAACGAGGCAGGTAAAGTCAATTGAAGACCAGATTGAAGAGTGTAAGATTTTTGCCAAAAGAGTCGGAATAACTTTCGTTGATATTCTTCAAGAGTCGAAATCCGCCAAACGACCAAATAATCGCCCCATCTTCAGACAAATGCTTGATGACATCAAAGGAGGCAAATATGACGGAATTTTATCATGGCACCCTGATAGGCTCTCCCGAAATATGCTTGAAGGCGGTGAAATCATTAACATGATTGACGAAGGGGTTATTCAAGACCTCAAGTTCGTGACTCACCATTTTACCAACGACGCCAGTGGAAAGATGTTACTCGGAATTGCATTTGTACTCTCGAAAGAGTTTTCGGATAAGCTATCTACTGATGTTACGAGAGGAACAAGGAGAAGGCTCAATAACGAGGGCAGGATATGACCCCCAAAAACTGTACCGGTTCTAGTTCTCAAATCTTCGGTTAAACTTCGCTCGATTTAATTGGCGTTTTCATCT
>Ga0154763_137_pt1 | contig 57345 bp, 57 predicted proteins | sample Rifle2008BG16ft_FD_105771 | JGI IMG/M metagenome (GOLD analysis project Ga0154763, IMG submission 105771) | Microgenomates group bacterium RBG_16_45_19
TATTTTATTTGAAATCCACCGAAAGAAAATTAAATTTAATAATCTTAACCAAAGACAAATAATATCACTCTTAATAATCGGTGCCGCCGCGGTTAGCTTCAACTATTACATGCAGGTTGGCTTTGATTTAGCTCCTAATATTGGTTATGTCAACGCCATTAACGCAGCCTCAATTGCGGCCGTAACGGTCTTTTCAGCTTTGCTATTTAAAGATGAACTTACCCTTAAGAAACTTGTCGGTGTTCTAGGGATTATATTTGGTTTGATAATCTTGGTTGTCTAAAATCTATCATTTACCCCTTCTTGCCGCGTAAGCGAACTGATAGAAATACCGCTGCCATTGTTCTTTGGTTTGGTGGTATTGATTTTCTCCGATGATAAAATCTAAAAACAGTTCTTTTACCTGACACATCTCTTTCAGTTTAAGCTTATTTTTTGGATCTTGGATGGTTAAGAAAATTAATTCGATAAACCGGGTTACCGCTCCCCACGATTGCTCTTGATTCCCTTTTTCCTTCCATTTTATCGACCGTTCCACTTCTGAACCTACATTCCCCATTTGCTCAATAAAATTTAGTTCAAACCAGCGCCCGTTAGCCAAATCTTGATGCTGCCATTTCATCATAAAATCAATTTTAAGACTAGGTTCCTTATTTTTTGCCGAATTTTTGGATCATCTACTCCACGGCTGTTGTTTCCTTGCATTGGTCGAATATTGATCATGGAATCGAATTCAATCAATTCGTCAACTGATAAATTTGGGCAAAGGTTTATTCCCCATAAATCCTCTTGCTTTGATCCATGCTCTAATAATTCCCGTTCTTGGTCTGAATGTAATCCAGCATCAACCACCATTAAATTCTTGTCGATATCCACGACCGCTTTGACGATTCCACTATACATTTTTTGCGACATCGTCTTCAATTGGCCTAGTTTTATTTTGTTATTCAGGTTTACCAGTTTCATGCTTGTCTTTCACTTGGTGCCAGGCCCAGGCTGACGCAATAATTTCTTTAAGTTCGGGGTGCTTGGGAGTCCAGCCTAAGACCGTCTTGGCTTTGTCGCTGGCCGCGACTAACCGGACGGCATCTCCCTCTCGCCGTCCCTGAATAGTCACAGCGATATCCCGACCGGTGACTTCTCGGGCTGCAGCCAACACTTCTTGGTTGGAAAAACCTTGGCCGTTGCCTAAATTAAACACTTCAAACTCAAACTGGTTTTGCTTCAGTGCCTCCAAACCTAAGACATGGGCTTCGGCTAGGTCGTCGATATGGATATAGTCTCTGATGCAGCTGCCGTCCGGAGTCGGGTAGTCATTACCATATAGCTTAAATTCCGGCTGTTGGCCTAAAGCCACGGCTAAGATATTGGGAATAATGTGGGTTTCTGGGATATGAGCTTCACCCCGTTTGGGTGGCGTTTCTAAGAGCGAAGCTCCGGCAGCGTTAAAATAGCGGAAAATCCCTACTCGTAGGCCTTTAGTTTGATTCAGCCACCCCAGCATCTCTTCGATCATTAATTTCGTTTGACCGTAAACATTAGCCGGTTTCAATGGATCAGCCTCCCGTAAAGGCTCATCTTTTGATTGGTAAACCGCTGCTGTACTCGAAAAAATAAATTGCTTAATCTTTGCCCTGACTATTTCAGCCAACAAAGTTTCCGACCCGACGACATTGTTGTCAAAATATTTAATCGGGTCGGCCATTGACTCGCCAGCTTCGATCAAAGCCGCAAAATGCATTACCGCCTCAAAGCCTCGACCTAAGATTTCCCGTAATAAGGCTTTGTCATGAATGTCGCCCTCCACCAGTTCGGCCCCTTGGGGTACCATTTCCCGATAGCCATGGCTCAAATTATCCAGTACCACCACTTCATGACCGGCCTGAAGCAAATGATCAGTTGTCACTGAACCTATATAGCCGGCTCCACCGGTAACTAGGATTTTCATAAATTACGCTACCCAAAGACCCTGGGTGAATAAGAGAATATTAATTACCAGCAGTATACCAGATACCAAGACGACCCAAGCGTCGGTAACAAAAAAGCCACTAATCCAAAGACGGCGTAAGCTGGTCGGAAACGCTAAGATTAAGAGGATTACTTTTTTGGCGACCGTTGTCGTTTCGTCTAATTTAATTAATCGAATCAAGAAAATTAAGCCGATCATCGTTGCCTCTACCAATTAAGTTTTAAAACCCAGGCAAATCCGAATAGCCAAACCAACACCGCCATTAGACTAATGGTGTTGCCCAACTTTCGCGGCCAAGTGTCTTGAGTGAAGCGGGTCACCACGGTGTGAGTCCCCGCCGGTAAACGGTAGCTGACTAAACCAGGGTAGGCTGGCTCTTGGTAGTCTATCTGAGTAAATTCATTATCCACCCAGACTTTCATTCCCGGAAAGTAAGCTATCCGTTCAATCACTCTGGTCCGAGCGGTATTAAACACTTGATAATTTCTGGCGGTTCCCGTCCAAATCTTGAAGCTAAATTGGCAAACCGGCTCGCTGCAAGCCACGGGGTGAGCGCTAAACAGGCTGGCATCTAGGCCATAGTTAGTCCCTTTATTAAACCAACGTGGCATATTTTCATCCATTAGGCTGGTAGTGGTGGTTGTCTGGAACCAGTATTGATCCGGAAAAAAATAAGTGTTCTGGGCTTGATTTTTTGTCGCCATCGATGCACCCAAAATTATTACTAATCCGCACCACCAACCCCAATGGTTTTTGGTTTGATCGAATAGCCATGCCATCACTGGTACGGCCAACATCGGCCAAAAAAATAAGAGTCGCCAAGGGAATTGGATATAATTCACCAGCGGTAAATTTTGCCACCACCAGCTTGATAACGGCAGCATGGCTACACCCCACCCCACCATTCCCCCATAAAGCCACTTTATTCCCGCCGGTTTCGCTCGAAAACTAATCCCAATAAAACCTAAGCCTAAAATCAGTAACCAGATCGGATTTAAATTAAAACTAATGCCGTCCACTGGTCCCGGTCGCGAATAACCATAATCCCAAGCGTCATAAACCAACTGCTTTAAAGTCGGAAAATGTTGTTGGTAAATGTGGCTTAACGGTGATTGGCGGATGATGGTTGCCTGCCCCTCGCTCACGGCTGGTATCCAGAAAAAAGCCGCTAAACTCAAGCCCAAAACCAACGGTGGCCCTAGTTGCCGCCAAGTGCTTAATTTTTTCCTGGTTCGAAAGAGTAAGAAACCTAAAAATAGGGGCGTGCCGAACAAAACCATAATATTATGTGACAGTAAGAACATTGCCCAGATTAAGCTCGCCCCCCAAAAGATAAACTGTCTCCACCCCCCTCCGGCCCTTATCAGTCGCTCAAAACTATAAAACAGCCAAGGGAATAAGGCATAGGCGATTATCTCCCCCGCTCCTCCCCTCACATAAACCAACAGCAGCGCGTAATTACTCAAAGCGTAAAGCCAACCCCCCAAAAAAGCGGCCTTGGTCGTCAAGTAGCTTTTAAGTAACCAGTACATCCCCCAACCAGCCGTCACCAGCGCCGTTAACCAGATAGTGGTCGCGGCGGCCTCGACGCTCAACTGGGCTTTAATCAATAACAGGCCCAGGATATAAGGTAGGGGATAATTGAAATTAAACACCGGATACCCGAAGCCAGCATTGGCATTGGGGGCCCAGCGTGGCGGCCATTGACCTTGCTGAAAAGCCAAGTAATACTGGGCTATCCGGGCGGTATGGATTTGACCGTCATGGGTTTCGGGTAGACCAACCGTTATCAGAGACCAATAACCAACTAGAATCACTAAGGTTAGGCTGACTAAAGCTCCCAGCTGTAGTCTAAGTTGATGGCGCATGACTTTTAGCCACTACTTGTTGATAAATGGCGACCGTTTCCCGGGCGGTTTTTTCCCAGGAAAACTTCGCTGCTTGAGCTAAACCTTTCTCGACAAATCGCTGCCTTTTACCCTTAGTCATGACTATGACTTGAGCGATCGCCAATTCCAAGGCCTGCGGTTGCTGGGGATCAAAGCTAATCCCGACCTCTCCCATTACTTCCGGTAGTGATCCCCCGGTTGAACTAATTACCGGTGTGCCGCATTGCATCGCCTCCACCACCGGTAAACCAAAACCTTCATATAGCGACGGTTGGATATACCAATAAGCCCCGCTGTAGAGGCAGGCCAATAAGTTAGGCTCATCGGCTAAATCGGTAATTAAACGCCCGGTCGCCTCTAAGCCGTCTGTGGCAATCTGGGCTTTGATCGCTCTCGCCTCGGGAATATTCTTGGCTAGGGCTCGACTGACCAACACTAAGTCAAAATCCTTGGCATAAGGTTTAAAGTTGGTCAATAGGTAAGCCAAATTTTTATTGTAACTAATATCCCCGACGTATAAAAAGTAAGGTTTGGTTAGTTGGAACCTCTCTCGGATTTGTTTCTGTCTGGAGTACGGTTGAGGCTTTAAAGCGGGATCGGCTGCCAAATAAACCCGGTGGATTGAATCTTTTGGTACCGGCAGGAATCGAGCAATGTCCTTTCTTGAGCAATCGGAATCGGTGATCACCGCTTTAACCCCCCTTAAACTCCAGCGTTGTAGGGAAAATTTAACTCGACCGCGTAAGCCGGGTGGGTAGTGTTCGGGAAACAGTAACGGATGGACGTCATGGATGGTGATCACCACTGGTTTTAACTTAATAAAAGGCAGAGTTAAGAAGTAAAAATCAAAATATGGATAATGAATTAGATCAATATTTGCCAGGCTTGTCTTTGTAGTCAAAATATACTCATTTTGCTTATCGACTAACTGGAGATGTTTGACCAAGAGTTTGGTATAGATACCAATCCCCCGGTAACGATGTGCCCCCCTGATCGGTGAGATATTAATGGCGACGCGCATGCCCTGCCTTTCGGTATAAATCACCTAATTTCATGTAAGCTAGAGCGTGATGGAGTCCGGAAAACAGGGCAAACACCAAACCTCTAAATCCGTCTTGATAACCTCGATGTCTCATAAACAAAGTCACCCCAGTCATTAATGGCTTGATCACTAAGTATTTAAGGTCGTTTCCCCAACTTAACTTAACCTTTTGGTTAAAGAGTTCTTGGGCGGTTAGACTGGTATAGCGGTTGGCATTGGTAAGATACCGTTTAAATGTTGGTGCATTATAGTGCAAGAGATGTCCATCGATTTGACTTACTTCACCCTCAACCACCATTTGTTCGTGAACCGATTTTTGGGGAAGATAGGCTTTACCCTTTTTAAAAAGCCGGATGACCGGATCTGGATATTGGCCTCCCTTGGTCAAAAACGCTCCCAAAAAATAGTTTTTTCGCTTGATCCAAAAAGCTGACTTGGGGCTTTCCTCACTTAAGAGTTGGTCGATCGCTTTAAGCAGCGTGGCGTCAACCACTTCGTCAGCATCCAATTGTAAAATCCAATCGCTCTGGGCCGCCTCAATGGCCAATTGTTTATTAATATGGAAGATCGGTTTATTGGTGGTTTCGATGACTTTAGCTCCCCGCTGTTTGGCTAGCTGAACCGTGGCGTCGGTCGAGGCTCCATCCACCACGATCACTTCGTCGGCTAGGGCTTGAATGGCTTTTAGACACCGTTCGATATTAGTCGCTTCATTATGAGTGGCTAAGACCACGGCCAAAGTCTTTCTCTTTGAAAGAGTCATATTTTCCAGTGATAAATATTATCCGCCGTTCGTTCGATCACTTGATTATCATCAGGTACTTGGTTGGGATCATTATAAACGGAGTACCGGCCAAATTGCTGCACCCGGATCATCCCGGCGGCGTCTCGACCCACCAGGCGTTGTTGCTGTAAATAAATCTCTGGGGCAATTCGGTCATACCATAAAAACCAGATATATATTTGCTCACTCATTAGGTCATGGCTTAATCTCGAAGCGTTGGTAATCGCCACCGGTTTTTCCGGACTAGTCAATTTAGTCGCCAAGGTGGCAATTCCCGATGGGTAAGTTTTAACCGCCTCTTGTGGAAAAATTTTAAAGTAGTGATAGCCAAAAAGTAAGCTCTCCAGCGTTAGGGTCACTAACGGGATTAAAGCCCAACCTTTAAGTTTAGGTAAGCTGATCGCCCCGATCATTAATAACCCCCATAAAAAAAGTAAGCTTCTGGTCGCGTGAGGGGCATCCACCGTAATTAAAGCCGGTAATAACGCTCCCATGGCCAAAATTATCAGGCTGCAACCTGCCCGCCAATCGGGTATTTTTTTCAAATATATCAGTCCGGCTCCGAGCCAGAACCAAAACCAGGTTGTCCAAAACATATGGCCGTAACCGGGGATAGAATGCCATGGATGAGCGCCACCCCGAACCACTAAGAATTTATAACCCAAAGATTGACTCCAATGCTTCAGCATTAAGCCGGTCCAAGCGGTATATTTAGTCGCTCCTAAGCGTTGCCAGGCGTTTTCGGCCTGACTGTAATTTTGGTTAATCTGACTCCAAATGGTCGGGTCGGTAAATATGGTAATATTTTGTTTCTGATTAATTAATGGCCAAAAACCCCAAGTTGTCACCAGGGCTACCAGGACTAACGGCAGGCTGATTATCCCTTTCTCACGCCACGATTTATGGGGTAGACTGGCGACAAAAAGAACCACCACCGGCAATAATAATAGCGGACTGTTGTAGCTTAAAATCGCTAAAAAATAGGTCACCGTCATGGCTAAGAGTCGACCTGGCTTCACTTGGTCCAAAGTTAAATAGAGGGTTAAGACCAGCCAAAACAGCGCCAGGTGAGCTTCAAAAGCAGTCCTGGAGTAAAATATCGCCCAAGGGCTGACCGCCACCAAGGCGGCGGCCAACCAACCGACTGGTGGTTTCTGGGTTAATTTCCGTCCCCAACCATAACTTAAGCCGATTAAACCAATCCCGGCCAGCAAACTCGGCCAGCGCACGGCCGCATCGTTATCGCCGGTTAATCCAAAGCTTAACGCCAATGTGTAAATATATCCCGGCAACTTGTAATCACCAAAGGACTCAAACATTAACGGGTAGCGCCGGCCCCACTCATCGATACCAAACTGAGCGATTGACCAAGCATTATAAGCCAAGGCTGTCTCATCCCGATTCAGGTCGGTGGGAATGGCGCCGAAGCGATAAAGCCTGAGCCCGACCCCCCAAATCACCAAGGCGATCATTAAGCCTGTAGTTAACCGCTCAACTGTTTTTTTCATAAATTTGGTAAAGGGGTAAGGTTTGGTAATCATTAATTGTTTCCAGTAACCGCCAACCGGTTAGTGACACTGGTTCATCTGCCCTGATCATTATGACTGTCCCTGGTTTCATCCCTGCTACTGTTTCCTGGTTAATCGGCACAAAGCGAAATCGTTCAAATTGACTAATTTGAAAATTTGTCGTTTGGTTTTGAACTAAGGTCGGATCAATCCGGTTGAACCATAAAAAGTAAAGGTACAACCGGTCTAGCACTTCCACCTGAATACTCTTGGCCTGAAATTGATCTCCACCTAGATAACGGGCGGCCGCTTCGTAACCGTACTGCCAAGCCGCTGCCGACCGGGCTGGATAATGGTGCCAATAATCATGCCAATAATAGAAAAACCAGAGACCGCTGCTGACCAATAACCCAATCCCAATCAGGCGAAATATTTGACGTCGGCTGGTTAACCAGCTAGCGATGCCATACCCGATCAGCCCGGCCACTGCCGGCAAGGCGTTTAATGATCTTAAGGCATGGGGAACGGTTAAGGGTATGGCGGCCGGGATAACCGCAATCAGCCACCAGCTCAATAAGAATATCACCGCTCTTGAATGTCTTTTTAAACCCCTGATAATTCCGGCGCCTAAAAATGCTATCAGTGGCATTAAAAATAAACCGACTCGGCCGGTGCCGTGCCTCAAATTAGGATCACCGGTAAAAAACAAATAGCGCCAATCGAAAAAAGCGCTTAAATTGACCATTAACCGTCGGCTCAAAAACCACCACCGGTGATAAACCAACCTGGCCAGCCAATGGTTGCCGGCTAACTCCCGATAACGGTTCTGGTCCAAAATATGATCATTAGTGTTCCACAAGCTTTCGGTCGACAGCCGAAATTGTTGACTAACTTGGCCATACTCCGACCGATAAATCGGCCAGAATATCAAGAAAAAAACCAAACCGGCTGCTCCCAGCCAAGACCAGAAACGTCTAGGTAATTGACGGCCGTATAGCAACAGAAAGCTCAGGGTAATCAACGGTCCGACAAACCGAGCTGAAAAGTAGGCGTATAGACTCAAACCCATCAAACCGGCCGCCCCCATTAAGTATGCCGGTTTTTGCCGTGCCCTAAATAATAACCAAACGGCACCTGTCAGGCAGGTAACTGCCAAGTTGGCCTCAAACCCAACTCGGGAAAAATGAATCGCCCACGGCGAAAAAGCAATGACGACGGCACTGGCTAAGCCGGCCGCTTTCGATTTAAACACCTCTTTGGCCAGTAAATAACTCAACCCAATTAAAACAGAGCCCGAAAGGGCGCTCACTAGTCTAAAAGCCGTGACGGTAGGTCCTAAAATCTTCATCATTACCGCCGCCAGCCAGATGTATAAAGGCAGTTTATAGTCACCATAGGAAGGGAAAATGGCTTGCCATAAGCTGTGACCGTGCATATCCTGCCCGGTCTGGGTCAAGCTGAAAGCGTCATAGGCCATGGCCGCTTCATCCCAATAAATCGATACCGGCTGACCGTTTAGGTTAACCGTTCTTAAACCGATGCCTAAACTGATAATTAAACCTAAAAGCAGCTCTGCTCGATTAATTTTCATAAATATAAAAGGCGGCTTGGCCGTCTAAAAAGTTTACTTGGTTAAGGAGTCGGTAGGGTTCGTTAGCCCGTGTCGACACGATCAGGCTACCTGGCGATGGTGGCCGGCCACTAAAGTCGATTGATCCAAATTCCAAGAGCTCTCCCTGGTCTCGGCGTAAGTTCATCGCTTGACGCTGAATTAATTCGGGTTCTACCTGCCAATAAAACAACCCGTAAATCGATGGTCGGCCGTAGATTGGCGTAAAGTAGATTTGGCGGCCTTGACGGAAGGCCGGCTCAATCAAAGCCAATACCTGTTTATAACCGTATTGCCAGGCTTGACTCACTCGTTTGGGGTAAACCCAGTAAAGGTCATAGACATAAACTATGACGGAACCAAAGATGACTAAGCCGACTAAACCCAACCACCAATGCTTGCCCGGTAATCGCTTTAGCCAGGCTGACAGTTCGGCCAAGCCCAGACCGATGATCATCGCTATGGCTGGGGCGGCTGGTAAAAATCGTAAGGTGTGGGGCGTGGTATTAGTCAAAGCTGGTGGCATAGTGGCTAATAACACCCAGAGGATTAGCCACTTACCTGGTTGTTTTGACTGACTCATCAAGACGTATATACCCCAGATCAGCGGAACCATCATCCAAGGATATAACAAGGCCAGCCAACCGCTTTGGTGTCGGGGATTGCCATCGCCGGCAACAAAGAGAAAATTAAGATTTAAATGACTCACCGCTCCGCTTAATATTTCTTGGCTCCATTCCCGGTAGCGGTGGTGGATCAAATGAGAGACCATGTTATCCCCGTCTTCAGCCCGATCGGCGTTAGTCATCGTCACTACCGGCGAAGTCGATAATAAACTCGTCTCCCGAATCCGTTGCTGAACTGAGGTTGAGTTCCAGGCTTTAATCAACGGCCAGCTCAAAACCATGGCCAGAATCACGCTTAACCACAGGACTTTTGTGTGTCGAAATTTCTTTAAATTGAGTCCAATCAGACTCAGCGCCATCAAAGGCGCTAACATCCGTAAGCCATGGTAGGTATACATTGATATCACCAAAGCCAGCCCCGCCCCGATTACATAACCGGCTTTATCTTTGGCTTTAAGTAGACAGAAAACCCCCAACGTCAGGAAGAAAGTGGCCAAATTGACTTCGAAAGCTGCCCGGGAAAACTGGATATGCCAGGGTATTATCGCCAACGTCAAGGCACTCCCTAAAGCCCAACTCGAGCGTCGACTCATTTGCCGACAGATTAAGAAAACTAACCAGACGGTGGCTGTACCGGCCAGTATCGAAGGTAACCGAACCACCCAATCATGTAAACCAAAAACAGCCAGAAAGGGTACCAAGGCGTAGAAATAACCGCTGGGTTTGTAATCTCCAAACGATTCAAACGCCACTACCGGCCAGGGTTGGCCGTGATAATCCCGTCCAGTTTTTAGGATCGAATAAGCGTCATAACCTAAAGCTGCTTCTTCCCAATAAAGTGACGGCGGTGACTGCCCAATTAAAAATGTCCTTAAACCCAAGGCTAAAAAAAGGATTATCCCTAACCAAAAGTTGTTTTTATTTTTCATTGTTTCTAGGTCCTAGCTACGACCCATAGCGGCTTTTCAGTGCCTGGGATCATAATCACTTTAATTACGGTCGGATCGGTTAGCGGAATTTCACTGGGGGAAGCCACGTAAAGCCGTTTCTCCCTATGCTCCGCCCACTTCACCGGTCCGAATTCATATTGGTTTAACGCCCCGTACAAATAGTCTTTAGGCTCAATTTGGTTATAGACCAAAAAATAGATATATGGTTGACCGTAAACATCGCTAACGACTATTTTTTCCGCTTGGTTACGGTACTGGTTGGTTAGAACCACAATTTGGTCATAGCCGTAGAGAAAATCTTGGGCAGCGCTGGTCGGATAACTTTGATAGTAAGTTTTTAGGTAAGCTGCCACCGCCATTAAGTAAACTCCACCGATTAAGCCCAAAGTTACCCTGGCTAATTTAACTGATTTTTGTCTAATCCAGTCACTCAAGCTGATTAAGCCCACTGTCGCCCAAATGACGGCTGGGGTTAAAGCGAACAGGCTTCTTAAAGCATGGGGGGTTAAGTGAGTTAAGATTGCCGGTGTCAAACCCAGTCCCCACCAACCTAATAGCAGCTGGTTCACTCGCTGCCGCCAGTTTTTGAGTCCGATTAAAATTCCCAACCACATCAAAGCCCAGCCAATCGGCGTGATTAGGCCGTGACCTTTGACGCTATGGCGCCAACTAACCGCATCATTTCCTCTCAGCCAAAATTCCGGTGCTAACTCCCGGATAATATTCCCACCCAGTTCCTGAAGGCTGGTTCGGAAATCATTCCACACTCCGAATTTAGTAAAAAAGATCAACGTTTCACTCCGAGCCAAACCCTTTCCCCCCAAAGCATCTACCACCAACGGTAGACTTAATAACAACAATAGTCCTCCACTGAGTTTAAGCCATCGACTGTGCCCGCTTAGCGGCTGTCGGAAAATAAAGCCGAAAAATGGTAAAAATCCCAGCCAGAAAATCTTAGCCGTATGGAACACATACAGACTGGCAGCTATCGCTAATCCTGATCCGAGCCACCACGGGGGACATTTTAAGCCTTTAAGCAAACCTAAGATCGAGAGGTTTACCAAGAAGAAAGCGGTGCTTTGTTCAAAACCTACCCTAGACAAAGTCACTCCCCAGGGTGATAAGGCTAAACCAAACATGACTAAATATGGTATCCACCAACGCCAGTGTGACTGTAACCACCCTATTTTTCCTAACTCCTGGGTAATCAAAAAAGCTAAGATCACTGAACCCACTCCGCTTAAGGCCGCTAAATAACGGACCCACAACCAATGGAAGCCAAAGAACCGATAGGCTATGGCCAGTACATAGATCACTCCGGGCGGCTTGTAATCCCCGAAAGAGACAAAGCTCAAGGGTAAAAAGTTGGCTTGTTCATCTCGTGCCCACCGGGATATAGACCAGGCATTATAGGCAATGCTGGCTTCATCTAAAAACAGACCCGGTGGGACCGCTTTCAAATGGTAAAATCGGAGACAACCGGCTATCGCCAAGATCCCCCAAAACAACCAAGTCCGGTACTTCATAATTTAAATGATAAGGCTCACTTGAGTCAGTATCGCCTGATCTCTGATTTGAGCCGCTTTTTTCTCTAAAGCTCTTTTTTTTAAGACTGGTTTGATGACGGTTAAAGCCTGAATCAAACCTTTTAAGAACAGTCCCCGACTCATAATCGAAGTGATCAACAAATGATAGGGTAACCAAACCAAGTGGCTTAAACTTAGCCGCCAATCGGTCAAATTTTTCCACACCAAAATCAAACTGTTTTTATATGAAGCTAATTGCATTTGGTCCTGGCCTAAAACCAGTCGCTGGGTTGTCTCATGGTGGTGGGTTACCCGACTTTCCGGTACAAACTTAATTTGGTGACCTCGTTTTAGGAGTCGATAAGACAAATCCCGATCCTCTTCATAGGCTGGGGCAAATAACGGATCAAAACCACCTAAAGCCAAAAAAAGTTCTCTTCGGTAAGCGCCACTGCCACCAGCGACCCAAAAAGTGTCTCGGCCTGTCTGGTCCCGGGCGCGCCAATGTCGGATTAAACCCCGTTCGAACCTACCCCCAGCCCGACCGCTGAATCGTATCCGCCCATTGATCGTTTCTAATTCAGCACACCCGGCTGCGGCGACAACTGGTTGGTTAAAGGCTGCCAGTAATGGTGTTAAAAAATCTACTTGGGGAGATACATCATTGTTGAGTAAAACTACAATTTCCCCTCGAGCCGCTTTAACCCCTGCGTTACAAGCTCGGGCAAAACGTCGATTCTGTTTAAGGCTAACTAGGCGAACCAAGGGGTAGCGCTGCTTCAGCCAAGCGACACTGTCATCAGTCGAGGCATCATCCACCACGATCACTTCAGCTCCCCTGGCTGCGGCCATCACCTGGGGAAGGTTTTCGGCTAATAACTGCCGGCCGTTGTAATTCGGAATAATCAGGCTAACGGACCAGTTGGACGAAGCCATCGGCAAACACCTCCTCACTGAAAGTCTTGGCTCTGATCCGGGCTTTCTCGCTTAAAGCCTGCCATAAATCATGATTGGCTCCGATTAAGCGGGTTAACTTGATCAACTTGGCCGGAGTCTGCCACCAACGACCGTTAACCCCATCCATAATAATCTCTTTTTGGCCGCCGCCGGCATAGACCAGTGGTACCGCTCCGGCCGACATCGCCTCCACCGTCGTCATCCCAAAATGTTCTGCTTTTTCCGGATGTACGGCCAAATCTTCCCCGAAGCCGGCGGCGTGCCAATAAATTGAGGCTTGACCGTATAGCCTGGATAACTCTGGGAAGCTGGGATTGTAGACAAACTGAACTTGTTTTTGATCGATTTCTCCCATCGCATTATAAATTTCGGTTGGTTTCTTTAATCCGCCACCGGCCACGATCAATCGCCAATCCGGCCAATTCAATTGTTTAAAAGCTTGAATCATAACATCTTGTCGTTTATGGTGCAGCAGATTGTCAAATCTGCCGACCGTCAAAATCGTTTTAGTTTTCTTTAAGGGTGGATGTTGGGTTACTGGCGGGTAAAGCACCTGACTTTTAACTTTGAATTCTTGATCAATCACTCTTTTCGTAAACTGGGAATTACAGATCACCTTGGATATCCGTTTGAGTTTTAATTGGTTTAACCATGACCGACCCTTAACCTGAGTAAACGGTACTTGAAAATGTAACAGGTTAACTTTGGCTGTTAAGAAGGGCAAACTGCCGTCAGACAACCAAAATATCAGCTCAAACTGGCTGAAATAGCCTAATTTTTTTAATATGGTCCCGTGCCTAATCAATTCTGCCGCTTGGGTATCAATTTTGGCCCAGTCAAATTTTTGCCCGTACCGTTCTTGCAGGCGTTTTACTAATTCCGGCTCATGCCAAGGTACCGTTACCTGCCAACCCATCTGCTGGAGTTGGTTGGCCACCGAAGCCAAGTATTTCTCACCCCCACCTCGAGTATCCCAATAAGGATTATAGACAAGAGCCCGTTTCATGAGAAAATTATCCCATATCGACCCCAAACTTACCAATCAGTTATGACTCAAAACCCATGGTGGTGGCGCTTCAGTCTGATCGGTTTAATCATCCTTGGTCTGCTATTGCGTTTCCATCACCCGAACCATTTTAGCTTTGCTTTTGATCAAGTCCAAATTTTAAACCAAGCTCAGAGTGTCACTCAGGGAGACCTGACTTTAATCGGTCCGCGTACCGGCCCGGTAGCCATGTTCACCGGCCCTCTTATTTATTATCAAACTGCGGTCATCTACCGCTTCTTGCCTTCGGTCTACGCCCTGCACCTCACGGCGGCTATCACCGCTTTACTCACCAGCTTGGGTTTAATTTGGTTAGGCCGAAACTATCTGCCGTACCGTTTGTCCACCTTAGTCATACTCTGGCTTTGGGCCACTTCCCCTTTCTTGGTCACCTTGGACCGTTTTATTTGGAATCCCAATTGGCTCTTGTTGGCCGCTGTCTTATCCTTTTTTCCCCTGCTCAAATCCCCGCGGTTGCCGTCTCGCCTGCCGGATTATCTGTCTCTTTGTCTGGGTGGTTTTTTAGGTTATCAGGCTCATTTTTCCGGTTTACTCTTACCCTTTCTGGTCAGCCTCATTTGGCTCCTCTCTATCCGGCGCCATTGGTTGCTACCCCTAGTCAGTTGGGCCGGGGCGGTGGTTTCCCTCCTGCCTACCTTAATCTTTGACTTGCGGCATCAGTGGTTTAACTTGGCCGGCTGGCTCTCCCTGATTGAAAATCAAGATCGGTTAAGTCGCTTTCTCTGGTGGGAACGTTTTGGTCACGATTTGTATATTACCTTGGAAAATCAACTCAAATTAATTTCCCTCAACCTGACTCCCAGCCTCACCCTTATCGGTGGTGCCTTGGTTTGTCTTATCTTTCTTAGCCTGAGTCGGTTAAAGCAAACGGCCAAATTTCGGTTTAATCCCCTCTTGCCTCTAATCTGGTTATTAGTCATTATCCTGGTTTATGCCTTTTATCGCCTGCCCACTCCCGAGTATTACTACCTCATTCAGTTGCCGGCTTTAATGACTATCGTCGCCGTTATTTTTACCAAACTGCATCAGCTAAAGTTAACCATCATCCTGGTGCTGTTAATCACTATCATCAGCCTCATGGCTCTTAGACAAAATTATCAACGCGCCACCCATCTTGGTCATTTAACTTTAGGTGAACAACTGACTTTGAGTCGTTATTTACAGCGGGAAGTTCAAATCCGACCGCTTAAGGCACCCCGCTTTCAGGTACCTTCAGCCGATCGTCCGAGTCTGGAATATCTGGTCAAAGATATTCCCTGGCAAACTAACGGTGCTCGTTTAGTGATCGTGGTTCCCGCCTCGGATAAAATTAATTACCAAGCCCGCTTTGGTCTGATTGGGGTGCAAGTAGACTAAGTTTTGTGTGGCTGTCTTTCCCACAATTTGGTATAGACAATCAATATGTCCACCATTTGAAAGTAAGCCTCAAACCAACCGACCCGGCCATAACGATAAACCTGGTGCCGACTCAATTCCCGCCACCATGAGGTTAGCGCCACTCTGACCAGCCGCCACCAACTGATGGGGGGATGGTTAGCCCGAAGTAGTAGTGCCGCCCCCATTTCCGACCAAGCATTGGTTTTTGCCAGCATTGAAGTGATGTCGGTATGGGTTCGGTGGATTAACGGCTGAGTTATACTTAGCCTTTCCCCTTCGATTAACGGATGCTCGTGGACCACGCCGGCCCAACCGTGGAGTCGATCCCGAGCAAACAACCGTTCGACTCGATCTTGGTACATTTCCCGGCCCAGGAAAAAATTCCGACGCTTGATTAAGTAAACTCCGTCCCGGTGACTCTCAACTACTTGTTTAATCTCTTGAGCTAAACTGGGGGTAACCACTTCGTCGCTGTCCAGATAAAATAGCCAGCTTTGGGTGGCGGCATGTAAACCCAAATTACGGCGCTTGGCAAAACTCGGCTCACCGCCTTCAATCACTTTAGCCCCGTGTTGCCTGGCAATCGTTCTGGTCTGGTCGGTTGACTCCTGGTCGACCACGATAATTTCCCGACAGAAACCGATTGATTTTAAAGCTGACTCGAGTGTCTGCTGACTGTTATAAGTTAAGACTATCCCGGTTATCGGTAAGTTTATTGTCGGTTTCATATTTTGGCTTGGCCCCAGCGTCGGTAAAAGGCATCCCGCACCGCTCTCTTTTCGATGTTCTGACCCTGCCTTAAGGTGGTCAAAGCTTGGCGCCAGACCGCTGCCCGAGTTTTTACAGTCCCGAACTTACTGGCAAATAAGAGGCGGTTGCGACTGAGGTAATAACGGTGCCACCGCGATCCCGGCCCGCCGGTACTCCCGGCATTCTTGTGCCAAATTTCCGACTGGGGTGTCATTAAGATGGTAAAACCGGCTCGCTTGGCTCTGACGGACCAATCGGTGTCTTCTAAATAAAGGAAATAGCGCTCATCCCAAAAACCAATTTTATTAATTAAATCGGAACGAAAGGCCACACAACAACCGGTGGCAAAATCCGTCTCTTGAGTTTTGGTCCACTGGCCGTGATCGACTTCGTTGACTCCCCAGTGCCAGGCATAGATATTCTCCCAATCGATAATCCCGCCGCCGTACCAAATGACTTTACCACGTTCTGCTTCTTGATATTCTTGGTGGTGGTATTCACGCCCTGGATAGAAATAAATTTTTGGTGACACTAAACCCACTTTGGGCTGGTCTAATTGCCGCCACAGCGGTGCTAACCACCCGGGGCTGACTTCGACATCATCATTCATTACTATAATTACTCGTGATTTAAACGAGGCTAACCGTCTTAACACCGTGTTTACTGATCCGGCGTAACCCCGGTTCTGGTTGTCGTTTAATGCATCTGCTTGACACTTCAAATTTGGTGGCACGATCACCTTTTTCTGGCAACCGATTCTGACCAAATTAACCCGTACCCCTGTCGCCTCGTCGGCTTGGGCCAATGACTTTAAGCAAGCTGACAAGTGCTTTGAATCATGATAGTCGGTAATAATTAACTCCACTTGATTGTGATTCATAGAGATGCCCTTGAGTTGGTTCTCGGCCTTATCCAGTGACTGATTACCTCACTGGCTCCGAGGTACAAAAAAGGCAAAATCGTTAGGTAGTAGCGGATAAACGGAGCCTGGACCGTTAAGTATATCAGGTACAGACCGGGAATGATCATGATTAAGCTGGGTAATGTCGGTTGCCGCCAGCGACGAGCGTTTGTCCAACCGAATAAATTAAGGGTTAAAGCCACGGGCCAAAGCCAGCTCCAACCGGCTGGTCTAATCATGGCTAAATTACCCCACCAGCTGGTGACCTTCCCGGTTAAAAATAACCAGCTGGCCGCCCCAAAACTGACGGCCACCGAATGTTGCCACCAGTACTTTAACAGCTTTAGTTGAAACCAGATTAGATTAAATCGGCCGCCTTGGTAAATAAAGGCCGGTAGATAAATAATTCCTAATACCCATATGGCAATTAGCCCCTGTTTCAGGTAATTTTTTAAGTTAAATTCATGTCTTAGGATCAAGACTAATCCAAATAGTCCGATAAAAAATAGACTTGAACCCCAAAACTTAGACCCCAGTAAGCAGCCTAACACCAGACCGTGCCACCAAAAATTTTTGGGGTAAAACATCAGACCGAGCCAGTAAAGCAAAATCAATACCGCCTGGCCTAAGTCCAGCCACAACTCGGTCGTGACCACCCTGAAAAGTGGGTCTAAGGCCAGGGCTAATCCGGCCATGATTGGAATTAACGCTTGCTGGTAAACGCGGTAGCCCAAATAAACGGTTAATCCCAAAAGTAAGTAGCCAAAAATGGCTTGGACCACATAGGCATTTCCCCACCCAGCCCCGCTGTAACCGTATAAGTACTTTATTAGGGGTGGATGCTGAAAATTGATTTTGGTTGGATCGGAACCATGTTGATAAAGATAGCCGGCAGCCTGATGAATTTCGCTGTCGGATAGAAATAATCTTTTGCCATTCACTTCATTGGTAATATCTTGAGATAAAAAGTAGCGCCCGATCAACTCATTCCAATCTATCGGTTTTAAATATAACTGTCTCTGGCTCATTAAACCCACCAGATAAACCAGGCTGATCAACCCCCAACCCCAAAATAACTGCCACTTAACTTCTCTCATCAGCTTCCCTTATCGCTTTTACCTTGATATTCAAACCCCACTCAAAATATTTGACCTCAATTTGTTTAAAGCCGGCTTGAATCAGCATTTGTTTCAATCGAATCGGCGTAAAATAATGCTGGTGCTGCTTGATCATCTCCGGCCTCACCAAACCCAGACCCGCGAGTAAGGTTAAAAGTGGCCGATTGTATCGGGACGGGACCGTGATCAACACCTTTCCTCCCGGTTTTAAAATCCGGAAAATCTCTTGAATAATGGTTTTAGGATAAGTCAAATGTTCCAACACCGCTAACATGGTAACTACGTCGGCTGTTTGCGCCGGTAAATTAATTTTATGTCCTAATATCTGTTGCTTGACCGTCACCTTCCCTTTTTGGTAAGGCTTAACCGCAGTATCGATACCGATGATCTGGTCAAAGCGTTTTTCAGCCCGATTGATTAATTCCGGTGGTTCGTCACAGCCCAAATCGACTAAGACCCCGCCCTTGGGCAAATCTGGCCAGATTTGCTTAATGCGCCACTGCTGGAAGATCGGTTCTAAGAGAGGCGGCAGTTTCATCGCTTGACTCCTATGCGGAGGGCTACAATTGTCCCTATGGCTTTAAAGCCGTCTTTCCAGGTAATTTTTTTACCCTCTGAGTAAGTCCGAGCCATAAAAGTAATCGGCACTTCCAAAATTCTGACTCGATTTAACAGCAGTTTGCAGGTAATTTCCGGTTCAATTCGAAAATCATTTTGTTTCAAATTAAGGGCTATTAATTGCTCGGTGGGCATCACTTTATAACAGGTTTCCATATCTGTCAAAATTGAGTTGTAGAGGATATTAATTAAAAAATTCAGCCATCGATTACCCACATAATGCCAAAAAAACATATTGGTTCTCGGTCCCAAAAATCTCGATCCGTAGACCACTTTGGTCCGACCCTCTTTGATGGGGACAATTAATTGCTTAATTTCCCGTGGATCGTATTCCAAATCAGCGTCCTGAATTAAAACGTGCGTCCCTTGCACTTTGGTTAAACCGGTTTGAATCGCTGCCCCCTTACCCTGGTTTAGTTTATGTCTTATGACCGTCACTTTTTGATGCCGGTAGCGCTGTAAAATTTTATCTGTCCCATCGGTCGAGGCGTCGTCAACCACAATTACTTGTTTCACTTCGGGAACGGCTGTCAATTCATCCAACAGCCCTTTAACCGTTTTGACCTCATTGAAACACGGGACAATGACCGATAATTTCATCATTTCGATTGGGCTTTTAACTGATTGACTAAAAAGATTGAGGCGACCAGAAGATAAGCGATAATTACACTCCGACCCCAGCCAATCAACAGGTGGACATCAATCCAACCTAAATTAGTGTTTTTAATCGGGGTCATGGAAATGGCGATCATGATCAAGGCTGGCCCCGTCATCGCTAATTGCTGCTTTAGTGATTTAAACGGATACAAGGCTAACAGGGGAATTTGCCATAATAAATAGGGTGTTGATAACACCTTGCCCACCAACATAAACCCAAAAAAATATACCAAAGTTAAAGCCACTCGGGCCTGATGTTGGTCGCTTAACCTGATTTTTACCGCCGCCCGCGTCCCCCAGATTAAGTAACTGATCACCATTATGGGGAGGAGCCAATTAAATATCTGGGTCACTTGCTCGCTTATTGGTCCAATTAGGGTGATACTCTGATATTTTTGCTCAAAGTTCTCGGTATGGCTGAAGCGATTGATTAATAACACGATCTGGGCGGGAACGCTCTCGACCTGCAAACCCCTTTGCCCATGGTAAACCAGCATCACCGCTAAGGCACTCCGAAAAATTAATAAGGGTAACAGCCAGACAATTAAACCGGCCGCGAACAGATTAATCAGTAATTTTTTGCGGTTGCTTCTTTCCATCACCGCGTAGACTACCAGCAGCGGGGCATTGATCAGTTTTAAAGCCGTCGCTAGGAAGAAGCCCAGCCATTCGATAAACTGTCCGGCTCGACCCCACAGTTTGGGTGCGGTTATGCCGATCACCACCGCCGCGACAAAAACCAAGTCCATGGCATCGTAAATAAAGTCATGAGCCTTAGCCGTGGCCAGGGCGTAATAGATTAAACCGCCCCAAATAATCGGTGCTTTGACTTTAAGCTTTTTGAGCCAAACGATAATTAAGCCAACCAAACCCATATCCACCCAGAAGATCAGGCCTCGATAGGCCAAACCATAATTGAGGTGCCAGCTAAAGGTCATCGTTTTTAGATCGATCCAGTGGGGTAGGTAGAAGAGGGGAATGGTCGCCGGTGGGTATTCATACCACTGCTCTAAATACGGTTTCAACCCCTCAGCCCACAAATGAGCATAAGGCATGTAGACCGCCGTGATTTGGCTGAAGTCAGTTGGCTTTGCCTGCCAAATATACAGGCGGCTCACCACCAACAAAAGTCCGATTAAAATCCAACCTACTTGCTTTTTGGTCACTTTAACTCCTTTATTTTTCCTTCGTCATACGCACTAACTCCTGTCGGTTTAAATAAACAATCGAACCCGGTTTTATGGGCAAGTATTTAGATTTCAGGTACTCATTCATCATTGGACTGTAGCTCGAGCCGTCATCTTCATAGACGATAAAGGTCGGCGGCGTCTCGTTTAAAGTTTTAAAGAATAACCAGCGGTTTTTAGGTACCTGCACTTGCCAATCGTAGTATGTCAGCATGTTGGTCGGTGCCGGTTCTAAATCAGCTAAATAATATATCAACGCTTCGTTCGGGATGACCATCAACCGGTCTCCCGGTTGTTTGAGACGTTTGATCATCTCCGCCGCCTGTACCATTGGGGTAAACTGGATGTAGTGCTCGGTTTCTGGGTTAATCTGAGTGTAAAGGGGCAGGTTCGGTTTAGTTAAAATTACTATCATCCATACCCCTATACCTAATCCCACCGCCAAGCGCCATTTTTGCCTTAAACTCATCCAGGTTGGCCAGGCTGCCAGGAAGCTAACCAGCAAGCCAATTCCTAACCAGGGGATCAAATGGAAACCCCGATAATAGTAGACATTGGCCTCCGCCACTCGGGTGTTAGTACTCAGCCAGATGATTAGTAACCCCAAAACTACCAATGCTTGAGTTTTTTGTTTTAAATAAATTAATCGCCCTAAAGCCAATAACCAAAAAATCATAATTAACCCGACTGTTTGGCTGAGAATATCTTTGATATGGAAGAGATATAAGAACGGTAAACCGGGTAAGCGCCAAATCTCCCACCAGTGTTTAATCGGCGTTAAACCCGGTAATGAATAGCGCAGGGCATTAATTACCTCGATTAGGTAATCTTTTGGAGGCACCACTATAAATACACCGATAATAACGCTAATAATACCCAGAATAAACCACCCAAAATCCTTGCCTTTAATTTTCAGGTATCTAAACAGGGTTAATAACGTTAGCGCTGCCGCCATCGGTAGCAGGGTAAACTGGATCAGTCCGGTCAAGATTCCGATACCTAATTCCCCCCATTTGGATACTGCTTTTTCTTTCAGGTCTAACAAACTGCCACTTAAATAACTTAAGGGGTAAACCACCAGTGATTCCGCTAAAAACTGATTGCCTAAAAGTAAGTACTTAAGACTTTCAAATAAGAATATCGGTACCGCCGCTTTTTTACCGAATCTTTTAATTAAAATTACCCACCAAGCAGCCGACCATATAAAAATTACTTGTCGGTGCCGCCGAATCAGCATGTAGACATTATCAATTTGGCTTAAATATTGGGTGAGGTATGAGGCCATATAAGGTAGGGGTTGATGGTTATTGGGAAAATTCTGATACAACCGATAACCCTTGCCCATTAGCCAAGCCATCACCATATGTTCGGCTTCATCGACAAACTTAAAACTTTGGGAGTACTGGTTCATCACCGGATACAACATCACTGCCATGGCAATGCTGAGCGTTAATGGCCAAAACCAGCTCATTACCTTATTTCTCAATTGCTGCTGTTGAGTTTTGTTCATCGGCTGTTAGGTAAAATGATTTTGGTCGGTTCGGTACAACCACCGACACCACAAACTCGATTGGGCACCCGGCGAATGGCAAAGATATTACCGATGATGGCTAAGACGATCAAGCCGCTAAAAATCAGCCGGTGTCCAAAAATAGGCTTGATTATTTTCGGATAGAACAGCATCAGGCCGTTAATCAACGCCCAGCCGGTTAAAGCTAGTCTTAAATATGAGCTGGGTAATTCAAAACCAGCTAAACGCCAACCGGTTAAACCTAGCATGATTAGCAGCATTTCCCCCGCCAGCGGGAATAACTTCAGGCACTGAGTCAACATTACGGCCGTACTGATCATCAGCAAGGGATAAATCGGATAAATGTACCAGGGTGAAGTATTGCTCGGTCCGGCTAAAAAGAAGGCGGTTATAAGCCAAGCTAACGCCGGCCAACCGATGAGCTGAGACTGCCAGTCTTTTTTAGTGACGGTATAAATCATGCCAGACAAGCCTAAATACCACCAACCGTCCTCCAGACTACCTTGGACTTGGGGTGAGCTAAAGAAAGTAAACATGCTGGAAAGGTAAGCTCCGCGAGTGCTTTGCTGGGATAATGTCCACCAAAAATGTTCCCCCCCGATCCCAACCCCGTAAACCAGGTACAAGCCCAAAGTCCCTAAGGCCGCCCCTAACATTAATTTAGCCCATTTGTCCTGCTTAGACAGGTTTAAAAAGTAAATAAAAATACCGAATAACACGTAACCGGCAAATTTAGTCCAGGCCGCCCAGAATCCGCAACCAACCAAAACCATGAATTTGGCCCGGCTAACCCGAAAGCGCATCTGCCTTAATAATATTAGTCCCAAAAGCAGGGCGGGGGTAATTAAATTTTCCAAATAACCCTGTCGCTGGGAAAAAACAGCCATCGGCCAAAAGGCTAAAAAAGTTATCGCCAGTAAGCCAACTGTTTCATTAAAGGTTTGTTTAGCCAGAAGATAAGTTAGACATAAGGTTATTAACGCGGTTACCAGCGCCGGTAACCTAACGATCATTTGGGGTATCTGAGTAAAGCCGGTAAAACCAAAATATCGAGCCGGTAGGGCGATGACTAAACTGGCCAAAAACGGATGGTCAAAATACCGATCGCTGAGGCGGAAACCAAACCGCTCCGCCGGTATAAAGTCTCGGTACTGTGACCGCCAAAATAATGTCGGATTATTTTGATCAAAAATCGTCAGCGACGATGGCGCCCGGAAACTGTCATAGAGACTGTTACCCAGCCAAACGTAATAAGGGCTATCATCATTCTGATAAATTGGGAAATAATCACCGTTGTGAATTCTTAAAACCATCCCCGCCAAGATTACTAACCATAGGCAGATGATTAAAACGTCCTGTTGGAGATGGTGTAACATAAAACCATGAAACTCAAAAATCCTAAACTTATTATAGTTCATTTCGGTTTATTTACCGTCGTCTGTCTCTTGTTACTGTGGTTTTTTCTCTTTAACCTCTTTCACAACGCCGATAACCGTCGTTTCGACTTTCGTTCCATGTTTAAGCCGGCCGTCCTGGCTGCCATGCTCAGTTATCGGTCTGATCCGGGTATAAGTTGCCAACTGCCTCCGGTCACCCCGTTGCCATCTTGGTTGGACGCTACCCGTTTCCAGGTTGTCGCTCCACTTCAAACGTCACCCCAATTGGTGGTGGCTGAACGTCAAGACGCATTCTGGTCGCTCTACCTGGCTGATACCAAAACGGAAACTTTAGCTCCCCTGGTTACCCAAATTTCTTTTCCGGGTGATACTTTAACCAGAGCCTATGCTCCGATTCAAGCCTGGCTGTTTTACCCCGATTGCGCTGAGAAGCACTGCTATCTTTGGCGCCTTAACTTAAGAACCGGTGATCATCATCGCTTTCCCGCCTTTATCTACCCTGATCGTCAGCCCTTACCCCACATCAGGGATGTCTTTTTTGATGAAGCCCGCCAACTGGTATCCTATGGTACCGCCCTGGCCGCCGCTTCCGACCGGGTGATTATTACTCCTCAAGCTGAACTGATCCAGACTATTAATGAAAAACCCGCCTCAAATCGTCAACTCAGCTTCCAAGGTTACCTGACCGATCCTGGTTACTTAGTCTATTTAGATCCGGTCAGTCAGTTAACTTACTTTTACGGTGCTAATCACATCGCCCTTCACCGCTTAAAATGCCCCTAGTCATAAATCATCTGGTTCATAAGCCACCATTTCTACTTTGCCGTCAAGGTTGGTGAAGGTTGTCAGCGGCTTGACTCCCGGGGCTTCTTCTATCCGTGATACCACTAATACTCTGGTTACTTTCTGGTCCAATTTGGTTTGATCGAACTTGGATACATATTCCATGTTCAGCAAACTTTTAACGTGGCGAAAACCCAAAGTGTCGGCCTGATAATAGTCGACCGAATTTAAAAATTCTTGAGGCTGTAGCCGGTTATAAAAGGCATAAAATATATAGGGCGATTCAAACGGGAAAGTGACATAGATTTTTTGATATTTTCCCCGGTTGTCCTTGAGATACTCGGCTACTTCTTTCATATAGCCGTCAAACCGCCAGTCACTTTCGGTTCGATACGGTCCATAGTAATAGTTAAAAAAGGCAAAAGCTTGCAGCCCTAAGAGTAAACCTAAGCCTGCGATCAGGACCATTTTGCCCCTACTCTTAACTCGGCTGACCAGATAACCAGCCCCTAATGCGCCGATCACTTGGACCCAGGGTAACATCAACACACTCCGGGTACTGTGAATACCAGGTAGGGTTAGTGCCGCCGGTAATGGCCCCAATATTAACGCCCAAAGCACCAACCAACCGTTGCGATTTTTTTGTTTAATGATCCAGAAAATTCCGAAAATTGCTAAAGTGATTTCGACGCCTAAGAAATTGCCAAAATAGGGGACGTTATAGTGGGGATGATTGCCGCCTTTAACCAAGAGGAATTCCGGAGTCCAAGTTCTTAAATAGTTTTTAACTAATACCTGGCCATAGTAAACGTATTGGTTATATTTCAGTTTTGAGCCTAGTTGGTTGGTGCGGTATTGGTAAATTTGCTGCCACTGCTCCGCCGGCGATAAATTAAAGATCACCGTGCCGGTTACCTTAGCCCGCTCACCCGAGAACCAAGTTTGATAGCCCATCACCAACGTGGCGAGATATAGGCCCAAGGCTGCGATGATTAACGCTCGGTTCTTTCTTAAGGGTCGTTGGCTGAATAAAAAACCTAAAAACCACAAGGGGATGACGATCAATGCCCCGTGATAAGTCCCCATACTTAAGATTAATATACCCACTCCCAGCCATAACCGCCGTTTGATCAGGCTCAAACCACCCAAGCTGAATAAACTAGCCGCCAACATCGCCTCCAAGGCCAACCGGGAAAAATGGAAATGCCAAGGATTAACGGCTAATAAGACAAAAGCTACCCAACCCGGCCAACCCCATTTGGTTTTGGCTCCCCACAACTGGTTGGTTGTCAACAGCGCCGCCATCATCATCGCTAGGCCACTTATTAGACTGACAGACCTGACTGCGGCCGGAGTTAAGCCAAAAATCAAAATCCAGGGAATGGTTAAATAGATATACAACGGCTGCTTCCAATCACCAAAAGACTCAAACTTTAACGGCCAACGACGGCCGTGTTCTTCTCTTCCGGTCATGGCTAAAAGTTGAGCCGTATAACCGATAGCCGCTTCATCCCGATTTAATCCATGGGGAATCGCTCCAAATTGGTATAACCTCAAACCCAAGGCTAATCCCAGACACCCCAAGACTACTAGCCAGGGTTGAGATTGTCTCCCGCTTAAACTTTTTTTAACCATGAGTTTAACTTTCCTGGCGGTAAGATCAAATTCAAATTAGCCGCCAAGCGTCGTCGCCCCCAAAACCACCAACCGCCCAAATGGATTAGGCTCCCCAAGACCAACTGTAGTCCCAAATGAGTCAGATTTACCGGAGTCAGTTGCTGGTAAAGCCAAAGCGTCACTCCCGTGACTAAGCTTAAACTTAACGGTAAAGCCACTTGTGGCCAAAGCCTGACCGATAGTTTCTGTTTAATTATCCGGTAACCCACCAAAGAGCCGGCGGCAACCAAGCTGGACAAAATGGCCACTCCGACAAAGTCAAAATAACGGACCATGATCGGGGTTAACAGCCAAGTGCCAAGGGTCATGGCTATCATCAATCTTAAAGTGGCGTTAATTTGACCCATCGCATTTAAGGCACTGATGAAGGGGTTGGCCACCGCCGCCAAGGCAATATTCAGACAAAAGAAATAGAGGGCGGGTAACGCCGGCTGCCACTTTTGGTAAGCCGGTATTGCTATAGTAATTGGAAGAGCCAACACCATCATGCCGGCTAAAATCGGGAAAATTATTAGACTGATAAAATAAACCGACACTTCCAAGCCGCGGCTGATCATAGCCTTATCTTGTTGTACCCGGGCAAAAGTCGGAAAGGTCACGGCGATGATGTTTTGAACGCTAAATTGATAAGGGAAGAGCGACCAGCGTTTAGCCCAACCCAAATAACCCATGTAAGTGACCGGCATAAATTTAGCCAAAATAATAAAATACAGGTCGTCTTTTAACCTGGCTAAAAAGTCATTAGCCTGAAACTTGACCCCAAAGGTTAGTAGTCCCTTTAAGGCGGCTCGGTTCAAAGCCAAGCCCATCGACCACCGCTTCAAGCTATACATCATGATTACCCCAATCACCCCCCTGACTAAGACTCCCCCGGTAAAACTGGTGACTCCAAAATGATGATAAGCCAACCACACCACCACCAGGTAATAAACCAATTGTTCAACCACCTGGGGGACAGCCAATCGGGCAAAATTAAGTTCTCGCTCCAAGAGAATCGACGGGATGGTTTTTAAGGAAGCCAAGAAAAAGGAAAAACCCAAAGCATATAATAACCATAAACCATCTTGGTTTAATTTCATTTGTGACCGCCATACCGGCGTTAAGGCGATAACTAGACCAAAAATGATTAAAGCCAGCAGTTGTTGGACGGTAAAGGTAGTTCTCAGTTCGGTCAGTGACGGCTCGGTCTTTTTTTGGACCAAAGCGGCGGCCAAGCCCACATCCGATAAGAAAGTGAAAAAAGTAATGATCGCGGTCACGATAAAGAACACGCCGAACTCCGCCGGTGTTAACCAAGCGCTTAAGATGCCGGTAGCGATCAGGGCAATCACATAAACTAGGCCGGTTCTTAAGCTGTAGCTTAGAGCCCCACCGACCGATTTACGCTTGATGTTTTCTGATTGGGTCATGTTGCCTCAAAATTAAGTAAGCGCTAACCCCTAAAGCCAGGATGGTCAGGCTATTGGCGATGACTCTGATTGGTGCTTCTCCAAATTTTCCGGAAATTAAGACAGGCTCCTCACTGGCTGGTACCATTAAGCGCATCGTTGGCCAGCCTTGATTTAAGTGAAAGCCTGTCTCTTGGCCATCAAGATATAGTTTCCAACCGGGGAAATATAAAATATTAATGGTTAACATTTGCTCGGTAGCTGACTTGATCCTCAGACTAAACTCTTGAGTTCGGTCTATCTCCACGGCCAGGTCGGCTTTATCTTCTAAGCTAAAGCGTCTGCTCGGTGGCGGCGGCACCACCTCGGCTTCATGACGACTAATAAAGTCGGGAATGATTCGGCTCATCTCCCGGGCAATCCGCTGGGGATCGGTGTAATAAAGCGTTTCATTATCAGTTAAAAATTTTTCCGGCTTAAAATATTGTAGGTTTAAAACGATTAATCCCAAGCCAGCCATCACCGTCACCAGGGTTTGCTTAAATCGGCTTAACTTATAGGTCCAGTAAATCGCTGCCCCGGTTAACATTGATCCATAGGTCATGACTATAGCTAAATATCGCCAGGGAAATTGAACAAATTTTAAGAACGATACTCTCTCCCAGATAAATTGAGTTTTAAATGTACTCATTAAGATAGCCAAAACTACTGCCAAGAGACTTATCCATAACCAACCTTGTTGTTGACGCTTTAGCCATCGACGTTTAGATAGCATCAACAGTGTCACTCCGGTCAAAGCCAAGTGTAAATTGCCAATCCGAAAAGACAAACCATCATTGACCCCAAAGATTGAGCCCCCGTAACCCCAAGCCGAATTGATTAATTGTCTTAAGTATAAGAAATGGTGATGGAAATCACTAAAGCCGGTGGTTAATCCAAAAGCCATCGTGTATTGGTGTTCCAGCCCCATCGGTAATAGGTAAAAAGCGGCTATACCCAAACTCAAACCCACCATGCAGACCATTTGCTTGATCGCTTTAACTCCTGACCGGTCACTCAACCACACGCCGATCAAAGTCATGATTACCAATGGGAAACTGATCATCCCGATTAAGTTATGCGCCGTCCAAATCCCAGCCCAGGCTAAAGCTATCCAAGCGGTGTTAGCCCAAGATCGACGTTGCTGCCATCTGACTAATAAGGCTAAAGTGATTGCCAATAAGGTAATAGCCGTCAATTCGGCCAAGGCTCCCCGTACGTAAGTGTTGACTGCCCGGTATGGGATATAAATAAAAGCGGTAGCTGCAGTCAAACCCACATATTGGTTAAACATTTTCCGTCCCCAGTATTCCATAGCCAAGAAGGCCGCGATGAAATTGGCGATGACCACCAGTTTAATCGAGACTAGTGCTGGTACCCCCCACCCATAGACTAATTCGGCCAAATAATAAAACAGCGGTGCATAGAAATTGAACTGGGGTAGACCATAACCAAAGCCTAAGTCTTTAGCCCACCTGACCGGGAAATGACCGTCCTTTAACCCTTGATCCATTTCGTAAAGTCTAGCCGCATGAGTCCAATCGTGCAGGGAAAAAAATTGACTTTTAAAGAACGGTCCTAAAGCCGGTAAGCAAATGCTGATCGCTAATAATAGTCTCAGCCACCACTTCATATCTGATTCACCTTTATCAATAATAAGGCCGGTCCCCCAAATGGTCGAGGAAACCGTTTAACCAGGGTACAGCACGAATCTAGGTTTAAGCTCAAGCGGTGTTCATTGACTACCAGGAAGGTATCCTTAAGCGGGACTTGCTCCTTGATTGAGTCAGCCAGCTCGCGCACCGGTTGCCCCACTCCAAAAATCTTTACCTGCTCGTTGCTGGGATTATGGTCAAAGTAAATGGATAAACCGTCCGGCAAAGTTCCAAAATAACCTTCGGTGGCTACCGCTATCGGCTGAGTCAGCGCCGCCTGTTTTAGCCACTCGGCAACCTCTCGATTGCCAAAGCCGGCCGACCACTCGGTTAAATACTGTTCGCGGTCTTCCCGGGGTAAGTGCGCCTGGTTAAGATTACTGTACCAAGGGTAAATAAACCAAATCGATTGGATGATCAACCAACCCGTCAACAGCCAGCCGAGAATTCGATATCGCTGCGCTTGGAGTCTTTCCCAGGCAAGTGTCGCGGCTGGAATGAGGAAAATTATTGTTGGTAGATAATAACGGCTAAACACAATTTTGCCAAGCAAAATCAAGGGTAAGGTCAAACTGATGGCTAGACAAACCAAGGTCAACGGTAAACATCTCTGCCTCAGGCTTTGCTTTTTAAGCGGCTTGAGGAATCCTGCCACCAGTGGTAATACCAATACTGGCCAGGTGACGTACCAAAAGAGATATCTCCCCAAATTAAGACCATTGATCCCACTCCGGCGCCACTCACCCTGAAGAATTTCGCTTAGAGTCAAACTAAAATCGGCTGATCGGTTGAACAAAAAGGGAAATAGGGGTGACATTTTCAGGCTGTAAAACAGACACAGTCCGATGACTCCAGTGAGCATGTATCCACCAATGACGCGCTTCAATGACTGTTTGTCCAGGGCTTCGGGTAGGCAGATAATCATCAAGGGCATGATCAGGGGAAACCATAAGGCCGATGTTTTACTCATCAGGGCTAGTCCCCAAAAAATCCCAGCCAGGCTTGCCCATTTCCAGTGGCCGGTTTGTCTGACTTTTATCAGGGTTAAGAAACTGGCACTTAAAAACGTCACCAGGAGTGAATCGATTAAAGCCATGCGGTCATGAAAAAAGGTAAAGGGTAAAATTAGATAAACCAAGGCCCCGTACAACTGGGCTTGACGGCTACCGCCCAAGGCTTTGATGATGAACCGAAGTAAGATTAAAGTGATAAACCCAGCAGTCACTGACAATAGGCGTGCGGTTAATAGCGGCTCACCATAATTTAGCGGCAAGAACAGGTTTAACAGCCACATAAACAGAGGTGGTTTGCCGTCATACATCGGTAAAAACAGATATTGTTTCGGATCATTGGCCATCATCTGCGCCCAACGAATGTAGATGGCCTCATCAGCAAACACCGGTAAATGGGTCAAAGTCAAACACCGACTCACCCAATAACTCAAGCCAATTAAAATCCACGGCCAATCACCTCTAAAACGGCTGGCTTTCATGCCTTTATTGTACCTCAGCCACGGCTGGGTGCGGGTCGGGGGAGTCGTATGGCCATTACTAACATCATCAGTAGCGGTATAAAGCGCCATACATCCCGGATTCTTTGTAAGGGTACCAAACCCAGCATTAAGGGTGGTACTGTTAAATATGGAGTCGTATCCAGAGCCAGGAGAAGCAAAGCCCAACCCATAAAGATCAGTTGGGTCTTAACTTGCTTAAAAGGGTAAATGGTAATTAGCGGGACGTACCACAAATGGAACGGTCTGGAGAAGATTTTACTGGTTAGAAAAATGGTGAACATATATACCAGGGTATACTTGATTAAATAATGTAAGACCGTTAACCGATCTTGGGGTTCATAACCAGATTGCTGCCTAAGTTGATATAGACTCCAGCCTAAGACCATCAGTATCGATAGGGGGAAAACCACCAATAAACTCTGTTCCACCACTCGGGTGGCCGGCCCGGCCATGGGAAAATGGGGGGCAATTTGCGTTTGGGTCTCAGTCTGAGTCCAGTCATTGACAGCCAAGACGATCCAGGTCCCGAAGGCTTCATACTTTAATGGACGGTACTGGTGAAAAAACAAGAACACCGATAAAGAACTCCGAAACAGGACTAAGGGTATCAGCCAAATGACCATTGCCCCCAAGCTTAAAGCCATTATTTCCTGTCGCCACTGGTGCCGTCTCAAGAAAAAATAAGGGACTAACAACGGTCCGGTCAACATTTTAACCGCCACCGACAGCCAAAAAAAAGCCCAAAAGACGACTCGGTGTTTACCTTGATTATAGTTATGGCTCCAGCGCCAAATGAAGGCTAGCGTCAGTGATCCGATAAAAACCAAATCCAAACCGTCATACCAAAAATCTTTGGCCAGGGCTCCGGCCAAAATATAGAATCCCAGCGCCAGTCGTTGCTGTTTTCGTTTAATGGGTAAATGGTAAACGGTGTAGACGATTCCGGCAAAGAGAATAGTCTCCAAGATAAATATTTGGACTCGATAATTGGGGTAATAGTGTCCCAAACCGGCTTGGTCGACGATTAGGGGTATCAACATCAGCGGAATCGCCCCCGGTGGATATTCAAACAGATGCTCTCGGTAGGGCATCAGCCCGTAATACCACATATTGGCGTACCGTTCCGAATCGTGCTTCACGTCCGAATAACCCCGATATTCCACTCGACCATTAACCTCAACCGGATAATACGGCGGATATGCCAGGACATAAATCCGGCTTAAACCGAACAGTAACCCGATGATGATAACTTCCCCCTTTTTCATATCCCTGTTTTGGGTCTCCGCCACTCCACCACCGCGGTGGTCAAGCCGTAACTTAAGGGTGGCACCCATAAGATGATCTGTCTCATTAACTGCCCCGTTGGCGTGTATTCTCCAACCATTAAATAAGGTAAGTAAGCCAGGAAACTAGTCAGCGAAAATAACAGTAGCAGCTCCCGCATGATTTTTTCCCGGGTCAGCGGTAAAAAACTCAGCGGCCAGATTAAATACCAGGCCAAAAAGCGCTGAGAGCGAGCACTTAACAGCGGTAGAAAATGAGCCATGGCTTGAGCCCCGCCGAAACTTAAGTGTTTTTTTATTAATTTTGATCCCCACTGAATCACCACCCCGACCAGAACCAGGACTGAAGCGTATTTAATCGACACCGATAGTAACCATAATCCCAGCGCCACAATTCCCCACCACCATTCCCGCCGGTTCATCTTCTTGGCAAAAATAATTGCCCACATTAACAAAGCCATCATCACCACATCGTTGTGAATGTTGCCAACGGTTTCGATTAAGACCAGGGGGTTTAACGCCACCGCCCAAAACCAGACTTCATGTCCTTTGGGGGTCAAGCGTTTGATGGCTCCCAGCCATAAAACCATAAAGCCGATAACGAAGAGCCGAAACCATAACATGGTCATTTTTAGATGGCCCATGCCTAAGGCTGCCGGTAATAATGATAGGCCGGTCCAACCGTAAGCATACGGGGCGGCTGTGTGACGGTTGTGCAAGTAGGGGAACCAAGGATCGGCGGGGAAGTCCGAAGCCACTCTCAGGTGCGGATTAGCATGATAGACCAGGACCATTTTGGCATTAAACAAATAGTTAAAAATATCGTGGGACAAGGCCGGATATGACAAACCTAAAATCACACTGGCCCCGATCAAGATTTTGACCATCATCTTGGTAGTTAAATGGCCAGCCGTAAAGGCTTTGAGGATCAGACCATAAGTCAAAAATAAACCCCCACCGATAACCAAAAAAATTAAGGATGACCAAAAGCGCTGGGAATAACCCAAAGCCCAAGCCAATTGTTGTCCTTGCCAGAAGAAGGGTCGATTGGACAACACCAAGTTAGGTTCCACTTGACTATAGCTATATAAACTGAAGCCAAAGAGGAGTATCCCAAAAGCCCCAATCGCTGCTTTAACTACTTTATTAGGCATAAGCCCCGGTCAAATTCGCCCAGCGAATCTTTAACACTTCCATCAGCATCCGGCCCGAATCTTTGACCGGATTAACTCGGGTCGAGGGGACATGCCGCCAGTTTACCGGCACTTCCCTAATTTTTAAGCCGGCTCTTCTGGCTAAGAATAAAAGTTCCACATCAAAAGCACCGGTAAAAGGGTCATTTTTTGGTAAAGTGGTTACTTTTAAACGGGGAAATAAGGTCATGGTCGCGGCTTCGGTCAATAATTTAAAGCCGCATTGCGTATCCTGGAAACCGTTAACGGCTATAATCTGCACCACCCAATTAAACCCTTTACCCATGAGATGGCGGTGGAGCGGTTCGGCCTGGCGCTTTGCCCCTTTAATTTCTCGGGAGCCGATGACTACGTCATAACCCTGTCTGATCCAGGGTAATAATTTTTCCACTTGGTTAATCGGGGTCGACTGATCAAAATCGGTGTAGAGTCGCCATTTACCCTTGGCCTTTAACATCCCGGTTTTAACGGTTAAGGCTTTACCCTGATGGGGATTTGGGATCAGCTTGGTTTCTGGCCGCCGTTGACAATAAGCCTTCAGCATTTGAGCCGTGTCGTCACGGGAACCGTCATCGACAAAAATAATCTCAAACCGCCTAAACTGTCCTTTTAAATATTGATAGACCTCATCGAAAACTGCCGTTTTAAAGTTGGTTTGCTCGTTGTACGCCGGAATAATCACCGACAAATCAATAGTTGTCATAAATTCAGGTTGGCACTAGCCGTAGCTGGCTCGACCTGGTAAAGCCAAATTTTCGGGCCAAATTGACTGTTAAATTGATTGTACAGCTTTAACCTACCTGGGTGTTGGATTTCATAGATAGACACGGCGGTCGGATCTGTCAAACCCAGCTCGTCAATCACCACCAGGTAATTCAACTGCTCATAGTCTTCCGGACTCGCCGGGACGGCTTTCAAGGTTGTCAAAAAGTAGCGGTAATTCATGCCTTTATAATCTTTTGATTCGGCCAGCAGCGCCAGATTAAACTTTCCCGGTGGTAATTGGGCGGCAATATCCTGAGCCACGGCTTTGACGCCATTCAGGCTTGGCGCTGGTGCCGCCCAAGTGGCTAGCCGGGGTACCGACCAGAAGCCAATGACAACGATGATGACTAGGGTCACCACCTTGCCACCCCAACCGGTGATTTGCCATAGCCGGCCCAAAATCCAACCCCAGAGTAAAATCACCGCTCCATAGGCATAGCCTAAATAATGGTTAAAAATATCGCCGGTAAAAATAGCTATCCCCGCTAAAGTTAATCCCAAGGTTAAACCGATTAATTGTAGCCCTTTGGCTGGTTTACCCTTTAACGGGTGGGTGATTAATAGACCTATTAAGAGAAAACTGCCGCCCCAAACGATGATTCGATCGGTCAAAGGTGTGAGTGAGCCTAAGGTTCTGGCGATTAAATGGTAGCTTTTACCCTCGATTTCTTGGATGGTTTTAACCATCGATCCCTGGGGGACAAAGTGGGTTTCCCGGTTGGCCAAAAACTGCTCAAAACCACTTAAGATCAATTGGTCATGTCGGCTATTAAAAATTATTAAGGGCAGCCAACTCAGGAGGTAAATGACCAAAGCGATCAAGCCGTAGCGAGTCAGTTGGCCTCGGGCAGTTGGATTTTGCCTGAAGCTGATACCGTAGACCATCACCGTCACCGGCAGCATGATTAAGGCCAAATAATGCAATTGGCTGAGAATACTTAACAGTAGCCCGCTGATTAATAATTGCCGATAATCTAAATTAACCCAAAATCGATAGAGGCTCCACACTAACAACAGCCCCACCAGTGGGGCTAAATTGGGATTCCAGGAGAAACGACTTAAGTAAACTACCGGTAATGTAAACGTCAATAAACCTAAACTGATCAGAGCCGTGGTTCGGCTGAACATCTCCTTCGCCATCAGGTAAATCACCACCAAGGCCGCTATATTGGCTAAAGCCACTCCGTAGGCTGGACCAATCGGGTCAGGGTAAGTCAAGGCTAAAAAGGGGACCATGAAGTAATAGTAGAACGGCCCCAGGTACATATTACCGACACTGGTAACCGGTCCGATCAGAGTCAGATTGCCCTGGGTTAGCATCTCGGCTGCGATCATGGCATCTCGCCCTTGGTCACCCTGGAAAATTAACGTTTCCCGAAGGTGATACAGCCTTAACCAAGCTCCCCAAATCACCAGTCCGCTGACGGCGATGATTTCTCCTGTTTTCCAATTCATCCGTCTGCCTGCCATAACCTCCATCCTTTAATTAGGCCCTTTTTTCCAAATTATGGTACTGTAAGCAAAGAAATTCCAACCCATGCCTAAGCTGATCCCAATCATCGCAAAGATTAATCCGGTATCTAAGGTAATCTGGGTCAAGGGTAGGGTTACCGGGTAGAGACCGATCCGGGTTTCGCCTAAATAAGCCACCACTTGTTGAATTAACAACGATCCGGCTGAAGTCAGGTTAAATTGGATAAATTTCACCGGCATCTGCTTGAAACTTAATGGCCGGTCGGCAAAAGTCCAGCGATTACTTAGGATAAAGTTGGATAATATGGCCAATTCGATTGAGATAAAAGTGGCCACCTGATATGGTAACCACCACCTCATGATTTGCAAACTGGTCAACTGAATCAAACCGCCGATAGTCCCAACGATAATGAACCGAAAATAACGCTGACGAGCCAGTTCTTCCAAGCGTACCGATAAAATATAGATTAAGGTGGTTTTGATGTAAGCCGCCGGCATTTTTGATTTTCCCACCGTCCGATTCTTAAAGTGAAACGGGACCTCGCTGATCCGAAATCCCTGGCGCCGGGCGGCGATCAGGAAACCGACCTGAAAAGTGTAGCCCATAAATTCTTGCCGGTTTAATCCGGGTAAGACTGCCGCGGCTACTTCCCGGCGCATCGCCCTAAAACCCCCGGTCCAATCATGAATTGACGGCTCACCCATGACCAGCCGGGTGAACCAGTTGCTCATCACGCTTAAAAATTTACGGTGCCAACCCCAATTTTTGGGGATACCGCCGCCCGGTATGTAACGGCAGCCTAAAACCAAATCATCACCCTGGTCTAACTTGGCCAGCATCGGTGGGATTTTGGCTGGATCATGGGATAAATCGGCGTCAAATTCCATTAAATAGTCGGCCTTAAGTTGTCTGATGGCATAATTCATACCCTGAGTGTAAGCGTAACCTAAACCTAATTTCTTCGGATTGACCAACAGGTATAAGTCCGCCTGGTGAGTCTGTAACTGCTTGACAATTGCCCCGGTGCCGTCGGGTGACGAGTCATCCACTACCAGTAACCTCGGCTCGTACTGGTCTAATAACTTGGGGAAGATTTGCTCATACAAAATTTGACTTAACCGCTCGATGTTACCTTTTTCATTGTAGGTTGGGACGATCACTACCACCCGTTTACGTACTCTGGCCATTTTTCTCCCGGAAAAGGTCTGCCTCAACCATCCGTTTGATCATCTCCTCAAAACTGACCTTGGGCTGCCACTTTAGGACGGCTTTGGCTTTGCTCGGATCGGCCACCAGCATGTCCACTTCGGCCGGTCGGATCAAAGTTTGATCTACCTCGACATATTTTTGCCAATCCAAATTGACCACCTTAAAGGCTGTCTCCACTAACTCCTTTACCGTCCGGGTTTGGCCGGTGCCAATGACGTAATCGTCGGGCTTGTCCTCCTGCATCATCAGGTGCATCGCTGCCACATAATCGGGGGTATAACCCCAATCTCGTTTAGCCTCAAGGTTACCCAAGCTTAACTTTTTCTCTTTACCCAGTTTGATTTTGGCGACGCTATGAGTCACTTTACGCGATACAAATTCCAAACCCCGTCGCTCCGATTCATGGTTAAACATAATCCCAGAGACTGCGTACAAATTATATGATTCCCGATAATTGACGGTAATCCAGTGCCCATAGACTTTAGCCACCCCATAAGGTGACCGGGGATAAAAGGGTGTTAGTTCGTTTTGCGGTGTTTCTCGCACCTTGCCGAACATTTCACTGGAGCTGGCTTGGTAAAATTTGGCTTTGGGGTAAGCCAGGCGCACCGCCTCCAGCATCCGGGTCACGCCTAAAGCCGTAAATTCCCCGGTCAGCACTGGCTGTGACCACGACGTCGGCACAAAACTTTGGGCTGCCAGGTTATAGACCTCGTCCGGTTTGATGTCTTGGATTACTTGGGTTAACGAATGCTGGTCCAGCAAATCACCTGGGTGCAGGGTAATCCGATCCACTATCTGCTTAATCCGATCATAAATCGGCGTCGATGTCCGTCGGGTGACGCCGTGGACTTCATAGCCTTTTTCCAAAAGTAATTCTGCCAGATATGAACCGTCTTGTCCAGTGATGCCGGTAATCAAGGCTTTTTTCATATTTGTTTCCTCCAATAGTCTAGCACGCGGGTTAAAGTTTCGGAAAATGGGATCGTGGTTTGCCAGCCGGTTAATCTTTTAAATTTCCCGCTATCGGCCACTAATTTTGGTACATCTGAGGGCTGCCATCTTTTAGGATCAGTCACCACTTTGATTTTCACCCGGCTCATCAACAGTAATTCCGTCAACACCCGTTCAATTTGGTAAGCCTGGCCGCTACCCAAGTTATAGACTTCACCTAATTTGCCTTGTTCCATGGCCAGTCGGTAAGCCTCAACCATGTCTTTTACATCCGAGAAGTCCCGGTACGACTTCAAGTTACCCACTTTCATGGTGGCTTCGGTCTTGCTCTTTTCAATTTCCGCTATTTGTTTGGCAAAAGCGGGTACCACAAACAGCGGTGCCTGTCGTTCGCCGGTATGGTTAAACGGTCTCACCCGAATTACCGGTAACTGGTGACTTAAAAAATACTGCCGGCCTAAAAAATCTTGGGCGATTTTGGAGACGGCGTAAGGCGAGACCGGATTTAAGTTCACCTTTTCGTCAATCGGTAAATCATTTTCAGTCACTTGGCCGTATTCTTCGGCCGAACCAATTACCAGCAGCCGCTCGATTTTTTTATCCCCCAAAGCCCCGTCCAGAATATTCACTTGGGCTTCGATGTTATTGGTTAGTGTTTCCCTGGGATCAAAGAAACTTTTGGCCGGTGAACTCAAAGCCGCCAGATGGAAAATCCACTCGGGCTGAATTTTTTTAATTAAGGTTAAAGTCGCTTCTCGGTCTATCAAATTAAGCTTAACCAGTTGATGTTTCGGTACTCCGACTGGTTGATAGCCGTCGCCAAAGACCGTCCCATAAATCTCATACTTTTTTTTCCGTACCAAACTTTCAGCCAAATGGCTACCAGCAAACCCCGAAATTCCGGTAATTAAGACTCGTTTCATATTTTAGCCGTTCCCGATCCCAATATATTGTAACCCGGCGGCTTCAACTACCGCTTTTTGGTATAGATTCCGGGTGTCAATTAACCAAGCCTGCGGTCGCGTCGCTGCCCCTAACTGGTTTAAATTCAGCGTTTTAAACTCCGGCCATTCGGTTAAGAGGCAAATCACCTCAGCCTGTGCCGCCGCTTGATAAGCATCTTGACCCAGAATTAAGCCAGGAAAATGCCTTAAGGCTGCCTCTTTGACTTTAGGGTCATAAGCCGACACGCTAGCTCCCCTATCAAATAAATAGGGGATCAACGCCAAACTGGGAGCCGAACGTAGGTCATTGGTATTGGGTTTGAACGCCAAACCCAAGACCGCCACTTTTTTATGTTTAAAACCACCCACTTGTCGCTCAAATTCTTTGATTTTCTTATCCATTCGCTCTTCATTTAATTGATCGATTTTGGGTAAGAGTCCCTGGCCTTCACCGATACTTTTAGCGTAGGCCGCCAGTTCCTTGACGTCTTTGGGGAAACACGAACCGCCATAACCCAAACCCGGATACCAGTAATGACTGCCAATTCTTTTATCTTCACCAATCACTTTGATGACCTCGGAAATTTTCGCCCCGTTTCGCTCGCATAAATTAGCAATTTGATTAATAAAAGTAATCCGTTGGGCTAAATAAGCGTTGGCCGTGTACTTGGCCATTTGGGCGCTCTCGGCCGAGACTACTACCCGTTCACCACCAATTTGCCGATGTAAGGCTATAAGTTTTTTAACCACGTAAGCTTCTTCAGCTCCGATAACCACTCGGTCTGGATTAAGGCTATCGTTGACGGCACTACCTTCCTTTAAAAATTCGGGTACGGCTGCGATAAAAAATTCCCGTTTTGACTTCGCTTCGATGATTTCTCGCACCAATTGGTTGGTCCCCGGCGGCACCGTACTCTTAATGACCACGATGGCTTTATCTTGTAAATATGGTGCCAGCGCTTCGGCGGCCTCCATCACATAAGTTAAATCAGCGGTTCCGTTTTTGGCCGACGGGGTCCCGACAGTGATCATGATCACCTCAGCCGGAGAAATGGCCTGGTCATACTCGATCGTGAATCTCAATCGTTTACTGGTAAAGCCCTCAATCACTAATGCTTTTAATTGAGGTTCAAAAAATGGTAACCGGCCAGCCTTTAGCTGGGCGATTTTCTCAGCGTCGACATCCAAGCCCCACACCTGATAACCCACTTTGGCCAAAACTGCCGCCGTCACCACGCCCACAAAGCCGGTTCCAATCACCGCCACCTTCATAGTTGTATGTTAACTCAAAATCCAACCTAAAACATCATTTGATTCAACTGACTATTTACCTGTTCGTTAACGGTATTAATTAAGTTGATGGTCGTCTTCGCAATCAAGCCCAGTTCCACCACGGTGATGATGATCATGGTTAAACCTACCAGCTTTGCTTTTAACTCTTTTTGCTTTAAATACTTCAGGCTCCAGATTATCCCTAACGGCGGTAGTAAGATGCTCTTCAAGTACAGCTCAACCTGGCTGCCCAGGCTAGTTGACGGCGGTGTTGGTCTCAGATTCTGGCCGCAATTGGCGCAGTAATAATCGGTCGGTGCCACCGGTTGGTGACAAGTGGGACACCCCGCCACCACCGGTAATGCCTGCATCTTCTCCATCCCTCCATCCTAGCACTTTCATCACTCACCTATAATCCGTTAACTAATCTTTTGGTCCTTCTCTTTCCCCGCTATTTTACGGGGTGTGACGATCCGTTCTAGAACTCATGTACCCATTTCATACGCCTGCTGACCAAAATCTTGATAAATCGTTACTTGATCACCACCTTCGCTAAAACGGATAAATATTGGATCACTTTTCAGTTTTTCATCCTGTTCTTGTTTTTCCATATCGATCATATTCTACCTGAAATCTATAAATTTTTTAAGAGCTGTTGACTGCATAATTGGCAGTCATGGCGGCCGTATACAACATTTGTTTATGGACTTCGTACAAATCTGTGCCTTTGGCGTAACCTAAAACTTTAATTTTCTCGCCCATCTGTAAATAATATGAGTTGACTAATTGGCTGGGTGAAACTGTCTCATCATAAATTAAACCTATTTTAAAATATGCCGGTAATTTGTGGTGCGAATTCTGGAGAATTACCGTCGATACTCCATAATTTTTGTTGTGATCACCCGCATTCTGAAGCATCGCTTGTTTCATTACTGCTGGCATTTGCATCTTTAATAAATAACCATGCATCTCATCGAGGCTTACCTTTAAGGGTAAATTTCCCGGTTGATTGAGTGGTTTAATCCCGGCTTGAGTGAGTAAATCTCGCACAATTTCCTCCAGTTGCTCAGGCTTCCTATTTTGAGCTAAAGGTAATTTCATGAGTAAATCCATAAACGTATAACTCTTTTCTAAGATTTGGCTTGATAATTCGGGCGTTAAATAGTCTTGACCCTCTTTTTTACCCATCTTCCACGCCTCATAACAGATTAGCACTTTTATCGTCGATGCTGGGAGAAATATGCTTGAATCAGCCTTTTTATTTACTGAAAAGGATTTAGACCCATCATCAAAGTATAATTTCATGGATGAAACACCCTTCAAATCTTCAGTTTTATCAATAATTCTGTTTTTTAAGTCAGGCGTAGAGGTGATGGTTCCAATTGAATCTGGAGTAAATTCTCCTCTTTTTATGTCAGCCAGCAAAGCCATCTTCGCCAGATGGTCTTCACTAGCTGCCAAAGTTTCCAAACCCCAAATTAAACTGGGTGAGAACACCACTGCCAAAGCTCCAAGACCAATACGCTTTAAAAAACTTCGTCTGGCAGATCCCTTTTTACGATAATTCTCATCAACACCACCTTCAGCCATAAAGGCATTATGCCATTTTATCCATGTATGTGGGGTGTAAAATTAAGGCATGCGGATTGATATCCTAACCATTTTTCCACCGATGTTTACCGGGCCGCTAGGGGAGAGCATGATCAAACGGGCTGTCGACCAAGGTTTGGTCCAAATTACCGTCCATGACCTTCGTCGCTGGACCCAGGACAAGCACCAAACCACCGATGATAAACCCTACGGCGGCGGCCCCGGTATGATCATGCTGGTCGAACCCATCGATCGGGCTTTGACCGAACTGAAGTCCTTAGATGCTTATCAACCATCAGTGGTTATCCTGACTTCGGCCAAGGGCAAGTTATTTAATCAACAGCAGGCTCAACGGCTGTCACAGTCTCCCCGTTTAATTATTATTGCCGGCCACTATGAAGGCGTGGACCAGCGGGTAACCGACCATTTGGTTGATGAGGAATTGTCTATCGGTGATTATGTCTTAACTGGTGGTGAACTGCCAGCTATGGTCATGATTGATGCTATTGTCCGGCTTTTACCAGGGGTTTTGGGTGACCCCGACTCGCTCACAGAAGAATCTCATCAACCGTCAGGCTATCTTGAATACCCTCAGTACTCACGTCCGGAAAGCTATAACGGTTGGCCGGTCCCCCAAGTCTTACTGTCCGGCCACCATGCCCAAATCGCCCAATGGCGCCGCCGTCAGACCGGCAATCGCGCTTAGCCCTTCGGTGAAGGTTTTCGGCTGGTAGCCCAGTTCCTGCTTCAATTTAGCGTTACTCATTTTCAGTTGCTTTTGGTAAGGCCGCGCCGTCGTCTTTTGGTACTCAGCCAATGACCCGGCTTTGATCTCACCTGACAAGCCGAAAGTTTCTTGCACTCTCAAAGCTAAGTCATAATCGCTGTGCCAGGATGATCCTACCGCATGATAAATGCCTGGGGGTTGTTTTTCCAGGCAAATTTTAAATATAGCCGCGATGTCGTCCACCCCAGTCGGGGTAATGATATGGTCGGTAAACTGGGGTGGCAACGTCCCGGACTTTATTTTTTCGATCATTAAAGCTAAAAAATCCGGCCGCACCGGTTTGACTTGATAGGGATAAGCCAGGCGTAAAATAACCCACCGCTCCACCCGCTCTTGCACCGCCAACTCGGACCAGTGTTTGGTTTGCCCGTACCACTCAATCGGCTGGGGTGAATCTGACTCGGTATAGGCTGTCTCTTGGTTACCGTCAAAAACAAAATCGGTCGAGATGTGAATCAAGTATTTGCCGTATTTTTGGCAAGCAGCCGCCACGTTTTGGCTGCCGACAACGTTGACTTGGTAACAGGGACCATTTTTATCATCTTGTTGTTCAAAAGCGGCTTTGACATTGGTATAAGCAGCCAAATGAATCAAAGCTTTAGCTTGGCTTTGTTTAACCGCCGCTTCCACTTGATCTGGTCGCGTAATATCCACTCCTTGGGTTAAATCCAAATTAGTCAACTGGTATTCCTGGCCGTAAAGCGCTTTAAACCGACTCCCCACCATACCCGATAATCCCGTGACTAACACCTCGTTCATGAGTCTAATATACCTTAAATTTTTCTACTTGTGGAAGTGGGGTGGGGTATAATAACTAAAATATGACCGACCGTTCCCTGCCGCTTTATCAGCCTAACCGCCAGAATCAACTGGCCGACCGAATTCATTCCACCTCTCTCTCCGGTGTCTTCTATGTCGATCATGTCATTACTCCTGATCAACGCGGTCATTTTGCCGAACTAGCTCTCCTGCCCGATCTTAACGCTCAGCTCCCCGAACCGTTTGTGATTAAGCAGCTTAACCTGGCTCATTCTCAACCCAAAGTTATTCGCGGTTTTCACGCCGAAGGTTGGCATAAATTAATTACTTTGGTGCGCGGCACCGTTTTTTCCGTGCTCTTGGATTTACGTCTGACCGAACCAACCTTTGGTCAAATTCAAACTTTTCGGTTGGGTGATGACACCGACGCTCTCAAGGGTTGTCTCTATCTCCCCCTTGGTATCGCCAATTCGGTTTGTGTCGTTAACGGTCCGGTTGATTATCTCTACGGCGTTGACCGGCTTTACCGCGACCGTGATCCTCAGGGTAATGAGGCCATTTCTCTCTTTGACCCGGACCTGCACATCCCTTGGCCTATTCCCAAGGACGAATTGATCTTTTCCACTCGTGACGCTCAAGCCCAAACCTTAAGCCAGAAATTTCCCGACCGCTTTCCCCCCAAAGCTTAGCCGTGTTTCACCCGTCGCCACCACGCCTCATGAGTCTGGTACCAATCAATAGTTTCGGCTAAATTGTCGGCAAAAGACTTATGTGGCTGATATCCCAATTCTTTTTTGGCCTTGGACCAATCGACTGCGTAACGGACATCGTGACCCGGTCGATCCGGCACCACTTCGATCATCGTTTCCGGCTGCTTCATCAGTCTGATAATTTGTTCTACCACCTCCCGGTTGGTGACATATTCGGTTGCCCCGCCCAACAGATAAGTTTCGCCGATTTTACCCTGACTTAAAATTAAGTCGATTCCCCGGCAATGATCTTCCACAAAAATCCAATCCCGGACTTGATTGCCCGGTGTATACAATGGTACTTTTTTACCTTCAATCAGGTTGGTTATCGCTAAAGCGATCAATTTTTCCGGAAATTGGTACGGGCCGAAATTATTGGAAGTGTTGGAGATGGTTACCGGCAGTTTATAAGTTTTAGAATAGGCTCGGACGAGATGATCAGACGCCGCTTTGCTGGCGGCGTAGGGACTGTTGGGTTGGTAGGGTGAATTTTCGTTAAATCGTGTCTGACTGTCCAAGGGTAAACTACCGTAAACCTCGTCGGTACTGACGTGGTGAAAACGCAAGTTTTTTTGCCTGGCTGCCTCCAACAATTTATAAGTGCCGACCACATTGGTTTGGATAAAAGCTTCAGGGGATAGAATCGAGCGATCAACATGGGATTCAGCCGCGAAGTGAACCACAGCTTCCACTTTTGCCATGGCTTGAGCCACTACTGCTTCGTCGGTAATATCGCCCTTAATAAAGGTATAGCGTTGATCTTTTTCCACCTCGCTTAAATTTTCCAGATTACCGGCATAGGTTAGACTATCTAAGTTGATCATCTCATCCTCAGGATGCTCCCGCAGCCAATAACGGATAAAGTTACTGCCGATAAAACCGGCTCCGCCCGTCACTAATAGTTTCATATGTTTATTTTAGCCATAAATCAGTCGTTTTTTCAACCATCTCCCCAAACCCTTCTCCAGGAGGTAGAGTAGACTAATGAACCAGCCGTCCAAAATTAGTACCAATAAAAATACTCCGAAAAAAGCTTGAGCTCCGCTGGCAGCCCAGGGTAAAGACAGCTTCAACGCTTGATTTAAACTGCCGGTAAAATAAGCCAGAACTATTAGGGTTAAGGCCAGGATCACTAACAACGGCCAGGAGCGGGTATCTTCTTTACTCGAAAACATGGTATTGCCAATGCAAAATAATAAATATAGGTAGATCAACCTTAAAATGATTTCATATATCGGTCGATTTGTTAACGACTCCACCAAATGATTTAGTGAATTAAATTTAAGAAGCTGGCTATTCACTATTAAATAGATAATCGTACTGCCAGTTAAAAATGGAGCGGCGCCGATTAAACTGGAACGGAAGGCATCCACCTTAGCCACTTGGACCGAGCCTAATGCGACCGCCTCCTGATGTTTGGTTGCTGGCCGGGGTAAGAGATGGATCTCCCCGGTTTTAACTCCTAATACCGCCGCCGTCATAAAATGGGCCATCTCGTGAATCATTATCCCCGGTAAGAAGATTAAAGTGTAAAGGTATAAACCGCCGTTAGACGGTAAATTTATCAACTTACCAATACCCTGAATATGTTTCTGGATATAAGCTCGGCACCAGTAAATTCCGCCAATCAAACTAATCGTGCCTAAGATATAAACCATTTACTTTAACTCCTGCTGTAAATATTGTTGCAGCTCTTTGAAGCTGGGATCGACTGGTTCAAACACCCATTGGCCGTATTTTTCGATCGACGGTACCGTCAACAAGTCATCAGGCTGCTCGTTAGTTTTAATTGGTATAACCGTTGTTTTTAAGGTAATCGGTCGCTTTATCCAAGCCCGAAACAGTGAGACCCAGTACCAGTCGGGGACCTCTTTAAAGGCTTGGTTTTTAAGTCGGTATAATTCACCAAATACGGCCGGCCGCATCAAAGTGCCTGAGGTTAATTTGGTCATTAAGGTTTTCATCACCGCCTGCTGCCGCTTCTCCCGAGCCGTGTCCGTGCCTTCACTGCTTAACGGACTTTGGCGTGACCGCATATATTCCAAGGCTCTGGCTCCATTCATGTTTTCTATTCCAGGATTAAACACCACCGCTTTGTACAGCACCGCCGGATCGGTACTGGTCAGGTCCGCTTCATCCCGAGGATATTGACTGTCACTAAAACCGGTTTCTATCGGAACGCTAATACCACCAACTGCATCAATGGCTGTCTTGACCCAATCCATCTTGAGAATGACTATTTCATCAATCGGGATACCGGTGATTTGGGTCACCCACGTCCGGGTAAAGTCTTTTCCCTGACCTAATTTATCTTTTTCACCGTAATAATACAATGCGTTAATCTTGGTTTTTAGGGCTGCCAACCATAAATCTCTGGGTAAAGAAATTAAACGAATAGTCCCGTCCCTTTGGGCGATTACCAGCATTATGGTATCGGTTAACTGAGAGTTATCCCGCTGATTCACCACCGCGTCCAAACCTAACACTAAAAAGGTCACTTGGTTGTCTATCCCCCAAACGTCTTCTTGCCAGCCTTGATAAACCGATTGGACCAAGGTCATTAATGGTACCCCAGCTTCTCGGGCAAAAGCGCTAGCATAGCCATAAGCTAGTCCCAACAGCGACAGGCAAACGATGATGATTAAACCGCTGACGGCCAAAATTATCGGCCCCCACCGCCGTCGTTGTCTTGGTACCGCTTTCGCCTCGAACCGTTCCGGCCAAACCACCTCTTTTTCCGGCGGCTTGCGGCTAAAAGCCCGTCTGCTGGCCACTGACTTAACCTTTTTCATGGCGTTTTAACTTAGGTAATATACAGAAGTAAGCGTAACACTTCCATATCCGCTGGGGGGAGGGGATGATCCTTGACAAATTGCCCGATGGCCGGAATCTCCACCCACTGGATCGATTCGATTTCGGTTGGATCAATCTTAATTTCGTCGGGTGTTTTGCACATATAAATCTGACAGTACTCCGTTTCTTGAGGTGTCTTGACCAATATATTAGTCACGTAGAATAGTTGGCCGGTTAAACCCAGTTCTTCTTTCAATTCCTTCACCGCTGCCTCTTGATATGTCTCGCCGTAAGTCACGTGCCCGGCACAAGCCAGAGACCACATCCCGGCATAGAGATCTTTGGTCTGGCTTCTTTTCTGAAATAACATTTGGTTTTGGGAGTTTACCACCAAAACGTAGATCGCTCGATGAATTCTTTGGGGGTCTTGATGAGCTACTTGTCTGGCCAATAGCCCAATTTCCTGGTCGGCTTCATCCACTTCTACGAACATTTCCGCCGGATTATCCTGGGGCATACCGCCCCTTCAGTATAACTTACGTCATATCAAGCGGCAAATGGTTATCGGCCAGCGGATGATTCGATTAAAAAACCTAAAGCTCAAGTAATACCGGCTGCAGCTTAAGTTAAAGAATCTAAAGCTTTCAGGCGTTGGGGTTGGGGTGAGGGTTGGTGTCGGTTCAGCGGTAGGTGAGGGCTCAACTGTTGGTGATGGTTCAGAGGTAGGGGTCGGTTCGGCGGTCGGTTCTACCGTTGGTTCAGCCGTTGGCTCAGCCGTCGGTGACGGTTCGCTCGTGGGTGTAGGCGGTATTTCGGTCATGGTTGAGTTTTGTGGTTGAGACGTACTCCTCAGGACAAAGTCCAGCTGGTTGTTATTGCTGTCCCAGCCATTCCCAGCCATGGCGTCACTTCCGACCATGCTGTCACTCGATGAAGTTTCATAGGCTTTACGTTCGATACTGCCGTTTGGTTCTGGGTTAGTGGTCGCGGCGCTTTCACTGGCCTGGGAATTGCCTAAACCCACCAAATCAACGATCGTCACTCCGGCGTCGCTGTAGAGGCTAACATTGCCGTCAGTCGGGATGCCGCTGGAAGTGGCTGTGTATTCCCGATCAGGTGTTACTCCACCGCTGTAGGCCGGGTGCGCCAACAAATAAAAGCCATGGGCTGGGATCGTCCCGTTTAAAGGATTAACGATGTTTAGTGCCGAACCACCGCTGCTGCTGCGCTTGGTCAGCCGCCAATTAGTCATGACTACGTCCGTTTCCAAAGGATTATACAATTCCACAAATTCGTCATTGGCTCCGTTTGTTCCTTCAATCTGGATTTCTGAAATGACCACCTGATCGGCCATGACTGCCTTGATCTGTCCGGCCCTCACCCACCAACTTAGAAAGCCCAGTATTCCGATCAATCCCAACAGCAAACCAATGATGGGCAGGCGGCGCATATTTCCTCCTTAAGCTAGTAAATTGACTTAAAATTAACAGACTATGAAACCGTGTCAACCAGAACAAAAACCGAACATATCTCTCCTCGCTTCTTGACTGTACCTTGGATACCAATTAGATTGAAGTTTGCATGAAGAAGCCACCCCTCGATGACAGCAAACCGGTGACTCAGAAAGTTCTGCTCGATACCCTGGTTGATTTTTGGGAACAGATTGCCTACCCCATGATTGACAAAAAATCCGATAAAGTGGATATTGAAAAATTGGAGATTAAACTTTCCTCAGAAATTAAACACAATCGCCGCCTTATTCGTGGTTTGCAACTTGATACTCCAACCATGGAGGAATTCAAGAAACTGGATAAACGAGTTTCCCGATTAGAATCCCGTGCCTTCAATTAAGCTTTAACCAACCTTCCAACTTTTCGATTTCTTAGTCTTGGTAAATCACCGCCAGCCTTTTTTTATCAAAGCCTTCCACTAACAAATAATGACTATTATTCCAGTGTCTCCAGTAATCCGGGTAAGCCGCCGTGTTGACACTGATCAAGCACGGGGCTCTTTTTCCCGCCCAATTTTCCGGGCTTCTTCTGCATTACTCAGCGTCACGTAAATCAGTTTCATATCATTTCAAACTATATCCTCCATCCACTACCAGAATCTCGCCGGTAATATAACTGGCGTTATCGGATGCTAAAAATACTATCGGTTTGGCCAGTTCTTCTGGCTTAGCAATTCGTTTTAAAGGTGTTGCCTGTCTGAACTGTTCAATTAAATCCAACCCTGCCCCTTTCGTCATATCTGTCATCACATTACTGGGAGCGATTCCGTTGACCCTGATATTTGGAGCTAATATTTTTGCCATGGCTTTAGTTAAAGTAATCAAACCACCCTTAGCCGAGCCGTAAGCCGCTACATACGGCGAACCCAAGATACCTACGGTCGAAACTAAATTAATAATTACTCCTTTCCTCTGTTTTTGCATTACCGGTGCCACATGTTTAATCATTAACCAGGCGCTAGTCAGATTGATATCTATGGTTTTATGCCAAGTTTGTATATCCCCTTGCCAATCACCCGGGCTCAGTATTGCTCCGGCGTTATTCACCAGCACGTCAATTCTACCCCACTGGCCCATGACTACCTCTACTAGTTGCTGCACTTCGATTTCATGGGCTACATTGGATTGAACCACCAAACTTTGTTCCTGTCCAATTTTTTTAGCAATCGCCCGGGCTTTAATTTTCTGTTCATGATAGTGGACTACCACCCGGTATCCGGCTGCTCCAAAAGCCAGCGCCGTCGCCCGGCCAATACCCCGCGAAGCCCCGGTTACAATCACCACTTTATCTTTCATATCGACCATATTTTACCAACTCCCGCCGCCACCACCGCCTCCACCACCACCGGAAAATCCACCACTAAAACCAGACCCACCGGAGGCGCTATGTGAGGCTGGGTTATAAGCCAGGTTGCTTGACGCTTGAGCCGAAAAATCGGATACCAAACTGTTAAAGGTCATGCCTGTCAATATTGGTGAACTGAAATATTCGGGTGGCTTAAGATTCAACGCCTCCATATCCTGAGCCAACCGGTCCACTACTCCCAAAGCCACCGCAAAGGGTAGAATTTCCTCGATAAACAAGTGCTTCTCTTTGATTTCTTCCCGCCATTTGCCGGTTTTAATGGTTTGCCGCAAACCCCTGGCTTGCATGGCGAGGTTAGAGCCGATAGCGGATTTCTGAGTGATTTGTAAACCAAACCCGACCCCAATCACCGCTTGCACACCGAATACCAGATACCACCAGAACGATCCTACCAAACTTAAGGCTTTAGCTATTATCAGGAAGACGACGACATTTAATCCAATGGCTATCGCCACTCCAATTCCCCGGCTGGTGTTAGGCTTTAACACGTATAATTTTCTCTGGGTCAGAGCCGTCTCGATTTCTTGTTTGGCTGCTACCATGGTTTTATAAAATGTCCCCTTCAACCCGGATATTTTCCTGGTTTCTCCGGCTGTTTTTACCAAGCCATTTAGTAATGTCTGCTGGTGTTGGGGTAATTTGCTACTGTCTTGATTCAGTCTTTCAAAGACATAATCTGTTTTACCAAACCAACCCTTCTTTTCCTCACGCGTAATTTTGAGATATCCCTTACGCGCCAACTCGATGATTTCCGCCACCACGTCCTGGTTATCCACTTTTTCGTCCCAAATCGCCCCCGCCTCACCCGGGGTTAAGTCGGTTAGCGGTTCATAAACCCACGGCACCCGAGTCCCGTTAAATATCGGTTTGCGTCTTTGCGGTTTGGCGGGGTTCAAATTAAACACATTTGGGGAGATAAACACATAATCCCGGCCGTTTAAGAGCCAATACCCCGCCATAAATAATAGGGGAACGAATAGCATCGGCACAAACCAATTATTTGATAATTGTTTCACCAGTCTTTGAGTAGCGGTCGGAAACAGTAGCTGGTTCGGCCGGCCTAGAGCCACTGCCACCGTCACGTTTCGGTCATAATTAATCCCGGCCTCATACTTAAATCTGGCCACCTGATCACTTAAATCGGTCTGGCATAAACCATCGTCGTTCCCAATTGGTCCGGCATAACAGACTGCCTTGGTCAGCGTCGCTGCCGGTGATTTAACGCTGGCGGTGACCGTTTCGATGGGTATTTGCCAGCCTTCACCGGTGATATCCCAATATAGTTCATCATGATCCTCAAACTGCTTGATGGCCTCCTCAACCCGGTACTTAATCAGGTAAGTCTTCTCACCGGTAAAGGTCGTTTCCGGATCCCCAATTTTCACGGTCAACTGGTTGTTTTCCCGATTAGACTGATACTGGTAACTCTGTCCGGTTTCATCGGTAATTGCCAGGACGGTCACCGGCGCTTCGACTACCAAATTGTCCACTCGGTATTTTAGAGGGATATAGCGGTAAATCCCGTGATGTACCTCGTCGGTTTGATAAGCAATCGTTTCCTCGATGGTTAAACTGGTGTCTGAATTAATGGTAATTTGTGAGTCAAATTGATTGATCACTTCGGCGGCCGCTACCCCTCGGACAAAAATCCATCCGCCGGCCAAGAACAGAACCAAACCGATCAGTTTTTTCATACCCTTAGTCTACCCCTTTTTCTCGCCCCCCGTTTCCTCGTCGGGTAAAGGCAATTTTTCTTTGCCTTGGGCATCTCGCATCGTGTTTTGCATGATTCGCTTGACAATCTCTGTAAAAGTAATCCCGTACAAATCCAAGACACTGGCTAAGGCACAATCAGCTTCTTTCGGTCCAAAAGCCGGATTGGAATTGGAATCTACAAAATAATAGCGCCCCGACTGGTCCAAGCGGATATCAAATTTACCGTAATCACTCATACGGCAGACGTCAAAGGCTTTCTTGACTAATTCATTTAATTGAACGTCGCCGAATCGCTGGTAGGTATAGGTTGCCCCGCCCGCGATCCATTGAGCTTCAAAGGTGGCAAACTGAGTTGGATCGTCGGCTTTGGGAAACATTTTTTCGGCCAAATAAACTTTTTTATTTTTCCCTTCCAATAAAATAGCCGTCACTTCCCGGCCGGCTATAAATTCCTCCACCAATACCGGCTGTTCATAGGTACTGATGAGAAACTTAAGCCGTTCGCGTAAGTGTTTCTCATTGGCGGAGACTGCGTCTTTAGTAATTTCGACCGCGCCGTGGATTTCGTTTAACTTAGAAATTAGGGGAAAGCGTAAATTGGGGTCTAAAACGGTCGTCGCTGTCGGTAGCAATTGGCAGCGGGGGATCGGAATGCCATGACTTTGTAACAGGTCTTTAACCAAATATTTATTGTAAGCTAACGATTCACCCAATATCCCGGCTCCGGTGTAAGCAATATCCAGAGCCTCTAAAATACCGGGAATGGTTGACGATAAGTATTCCTGGCCTCGCACCGACCCGACTAAATTAAACACCATATCCGGGTAATCTTGCAACAGCTGGACGACCAATGCCGGTGTTCCCGGATACAAGTAGGTATTCACCCCTAACTTATTCAAGTATTTAGCCACCACTTGCGCGTCTTTCAAGGCGTCTTTTTCGGTTAAGTATTGGGCTTCGGTGGGAAAGTATTCCCGCCTGACCTCGCTGTAAATTAAACCGACCGTTTTGGGAATAAAGCTGTTGGTTGGTTGGCCGTTGCCGACCATGACATCGGTCATGTGTTACTCTTTATTTGTCGGGTAAATAACCATCATCCGTCTGATGGTTAAGTCATCACTCGATTTTAAGAAATCTCCGGGAAAGTCAAACCAAACCCGATAAAATTTTTTTAACCTCATGGCCCTAACGTAGCCGATTTCCGGGTCTAGTAAATAGATATTTTCCTCATCGATATCGACCACCACCGAATAATGACCGTCGTCTTCGGAAAACCAATCGACGATCACCGGGGTTTGCCGCTCCTTCACCTGTTTGCGGACTTCTTCAAATTCAGTAAAATCTTTGATAAAGCCGTCAAATCCCAAATCCCGGGCTGCTTGCAGTAAGCGGTGAGCTTCGACTCCTCGATCCAAAGTGCAATCAGTTAGCCTAACCAGTTCTTTTTCCGACTTGGTGACGCCATAGTAATTAAACACCATTTTTAATGACGCCGGTCCACAATACCCCGTCTCCTGGCGAAATGGTTTAACTTTAAGCATATTCATGTCTATTGTAGTCGATAAATTAACCTTGCCAACTGCCTGACTCCGGGTGATGAATGGCCTCCCCGCCGGCGACCGGTAAATCCTCTTCTGCCGCTAAAGTTTTAATCAACTCCCCTAATTCTTTTCGGTAATCTGGTGATTTTGCCGCTTCAAAATCAGCCAAAAGCTCCGGTTTATCCTGCTTGACGTAGGTCAGTAATCTTTCGGCAATATACGGTTTTAAATTTAAATGTTCGACAAAAATGTAGCTTACGCCGGCCGCTTTTAGTAAACTAAACAGGAGTTTCAGTTGTGCCGGTTTCTTAGCCAAATGCGGTAGCAATGGTCCGACAAAAGCATAGGTTTTTATTCCGGCTCGGTTTAACTCCTGTAAGGCTTTAATTCTGTCTTGGTGACTCGGAGCATAAGTTTCCAAATAACGACTGATCGGGTCACCGGTACTGGTCACCGTCAAGCCCACCTCAATCGCTGGCAGCCGTTTAAATAAATCAATGTCCCGTGTCACCAACGGCGCTTTGGTTAAAATACTCACTCGACCATGATACTTTTCGGCCACTAACACTTCGAGACAGCCTCGGGTTAATTGGTATTTGGCTTCTAAGCCCTGGTAAGGATCGGTCACCGCGCTGAAAAAGATTTCCCCAATCTCTCCTTTAGTTGACTGGGCTAGTTTCTGCTTTAACTCCATCTTAAATAACTCCACGGCATTCACCTTGACGTCCACATACTCCCCCCAGGCTTCATCAGGGTGCCTAAAGCGCCCGACAAAATAGGCATAGCAATATTTACAACCAAAGCGGCATCCAAGGTATGGATTGATTGACCAATCGATTCCCGGGATTCCGCTGGCCGAGAAAATTGTCTTAGCGGTCACTTCACGGACGGTATAGTTGCCCATATTTAATGCCTTAATCCTTGATTGATAACTTTAAGCAGTCGTTCGATTTCCCACCAGCTTTCAGTGCCCGCACTTAGGCGTAAAAAGGGTTGGCTGTAGGCGCTTTTCATAGCCACTACATAAATTCTGGTAATGTTTAATCCAAAACTACTCCCGGCCACCAAAGGCACTTTTTGCTCTTTAGCCGCTGCTAGTATCCGCTTCATGGCCGCTTTTGGCTTTGGTAACCTAATTACCAAGAAACCACCTCGGTAACCGCTAGTCGGATAAACCACTCTTACCCCTTTAATCTCCGTAGCCAATTTAGTTGCGTTCCGTTCCAACCGCTTTAATCGTTTCAGTAATAGACGCCGGTTCGGTGTCGGCAGCATCGCTGCTCCCCGAGTCGTTAAAATGGTCCCGCCGTGCATCCGGGCCTCGAATAACTTAAAAGTTAAACCGGGATCGGCTTTGATCACCCCGCCGGTGGTCTGATCCAAACCAAATTGGTAATACTTGTTTAAGCTTTCCCAGCTGATCACCTTCACTTTGCTGGAATTCTTGGGCACTTTGGCTAAAAAAGCCTGACAAGAGGTATCGGTAACCAAATAACTTTTTGCCTGGCTGGTTTGACTTAGAGTCCGCGCCAGTGCCAGCAAATCCACTTGAGTCATCTCGGCGTTGTTAGCCAATGAATCGACAAACACTGCTGCCGGTTGGAGTTTTTTAACTAGGGCTTTAAATTCCGCTAACTTATTTTCGTCAAATAGCGTCACTGATACCGGTAGCATTTTTAGTAACAGTTCCTGATTTTGAAAATAACTGCTCCTGCCCACTAACACCGGTCGAATCAGCTGTTTTTCTCTGAGTAACATCGTGATGATCGTAGTCAGTGCCGCCATGCCTGATGCTGTCATCAACACTTGGGGCAAGGCCAGGGGTGACAGGCCGTAATAAGCCTGCCCAAAAATTTTCTGTATGGTATTACCTTTTATTTGTTGATCTCGGGTGTAATCGGTTAGGTTACCCTTGATTTTGCCGGTTAGGAGTCCGGCTTGGGCGCTGGTCGCTTGATCAAACGACGGTGATTGCCAATTGGCGGCTTCGATCAATCCGGCTGTTTCCCCCACCAAGACTCGGCTTAGATCTTGTAAAGCCAGTTTGTGATTCACCTCTTCGGCCACTGCCGCCCACTCCCTCACCTCCTGCTTTAAAAAATCCACCTCGGTGCCAAACCGTTGCCAAACCTCAATTTGTTGCTTTAGGGCGTCATTTAAATAATTAAACGTAATGATTGACAGCGCCGCTTTTATTCGTTTGAGTCTAGCCAAATCCCGACGGCATTTCTGCCTAAAATCATCAGCTAAATAAGCCAACTCCTCGGCATCTTCCGCCAAATCCCGGTAAGTGGTGGCTAAGCTTTTTGCTGGCATAAATCAAGGTAGGCCGACACCAACCGGTCTTCCGCTCCCGGCGATAAGCTTAAAAATAAATACGGTTCGGTTAATTCTAATTCCATTAATATCAATTTTTGCTTGTTCATCACTCCGTCCACCCTGGCGTAAAGTAGGTGATAATCAACTAGTTTTAAAATCTCTTGTGCCTGTTGCCTGATAATATCTGGTATCTCAGTCAATTCTGCCTTCCGGTTATCGACCATAAAATCCCCTTGAGTCACCGGTCTCAACACCGCATGACTGAACTGGCGGTTAAAAAATATCAATGAATATTCACCGTGGCTGATTTCCGGCAACCATGGTTGTAATAACCGTTCGTTTGCGGTTGGTTCCTCCTTTAAATTAGCCGTAATTAACTTCACCTCGTGGCTGGAATTCCCTACCAGCGGTTTCACCACCCATTTATTTATCGATGACTGGTTCATTTCTGGCCATGGTTCACCCTCTCTAAGCCAGATCGTCGGTAACGTCCTCGCCCCCTTAGCTTTAAGTTCTAACAGATAGCTTTTATGGGTATTCCATTTTATTAGTGGTAGCGGATTCCACCCGTGGATTTTTAATTTTTCCATTTCAACAAGCCAGGTTAAAAAAGCAGCATAATCTTGAGGGTAATCCCAGCATGACCGGAAAATCAGATCGTCATATTGCTGCCATTTTACTTTCGGGTCATTCCAAACCGTAAATTCAACTCTGATCCCCGCTTGGCGGAACGGTTTAATCAGCCGCCGGTCATCCGCCGTCCCCCTTTGATTCTGCCGGTCCGTCACCAGGGCGATTTTATTCATGGCCGGTTATCCAGACTCTCCCATAAGGCTAACGATCCATATGATTTATACGGGCTCCAGGGCTCTATTATACCGTCAATCTCTTTGAGGGTGGGGGATTCCAGCTGATAAATCTTTCTTAAAGCTTTATTTAAACCCAAATCACCGCTTGAATATACGTCTTCCCGTCCTAAAGTAAATATCAAAAACATCTCCGCCGTCCATCGGCCCACCCCCTTAATCTGAGTTAGGGTTTGAATCACTGCTTCATCTTCTAATTGGGTCAATTCTTCAGCTTCAATCTTACCACTCTTAAAAGCTGAAGCGATATTTTTGACATAGGTAATTTTAGCCCAGGACATTCCCGCCTGTCTCAATTGTTGCTCATCCGCCTCAAGTACTTTTCTTGGGCTGAAGTTTTTTTCCTTCATTAGTTCCAAGACCCTGGCCTCAATCGTATCGGCTGCCTTGCCCGATAATTGTTGGCCAATTATGGCACTCACCAAAGTCTGGAAATACTGGTCTGTTTTTTTGGGTTTCAACACTCGTCTAAAATTCAACTGTCCCATCACTCCAGACATTACTCTATCGGCGATTTTATAGTGGGATAAAACTTGGTCAATTTTCTCCATAATTTCCTTTACATATTTTTCACCATATTCACCACCCAGTCTTTCACCCCGCCGTAAATCCCGTCCACGTACTTATTCTCACCGGTAGGTTTATATCCCAGTTTAAGGTAAAGCTTATGCGCCGGGCACCTTGGGTCGGGATTTACTGCCAGGCCGATACGCTTAAACCCTCGCGCCTTAGCCAGTGACTCGGCTTCGGCTACCAACCACATCGCCTTGTCTTCTCTCTGCCAAGCCAGTCTTTGGTCTATCTTATTCCGGCCCAACCCCTTCTTCACCTGCGCCAGTTGGTCCCGGTCACCCTCTTTGGCGGGACGAATTGTCATTTCGCCTCCACTCGCACGTCAATTATTTCCATTAGTTTATCTTTCATCCACACGTATTGGCTATCGGTCAATGCCACCAGCGGCACCTGTTTATCGTAGTAAGCATGTTCTAGTCTCTTATTAAGATAAAGTCCCCTAAAATGTTCGGATCCCCAGTGTGGAAAAATACAGAAATTCACTAGACTAAAACCTTTATAACCGTTGAGTTTGGGTGCCAGCTCCGCATTATCCAAGCGGTAAGTCGGATAGATATCTGGACCCGCAATAATTGTGCCAGCGCTTGAGCCAATATAGATTTTTCCTTTATCAATCACCAGTTCCCGAATAACCTCGGTAAAACCTGATAACTGCGCTTGTTGAAGGAGATAAAAAGTGTTACCGCCTGACAAATAAATAGCATCGAAAAAATTTAAGTCTTTAACGAACTCATCTTTAGCTTTATTGGTTATGGTGTAATCGGTCACCAGAAAACCTATTTCCACCAACGATTTACGGTCATTTCTAAGCCATTCCTTATCGCCCTTCTCAACTTCCGCTGCCGTATCAATAAACACCAATTTTTTATTTCTGGTAGTTATCCTTTTCGCTATATCCTGCGCCACCTCACTCACACTGGAAGTTAGAAATAGTTGTTCCATATAATGTTATTTATAAAAGTTGGCTAAAAATTTATATATTAAATACAATACAAATAAGACTAAACCCAGAAGTCGTAAAATTAATACACGACTAACTGATTTCTGAACCAACATCCCTGATTTAATATGGGCTTTTCGAAGAGCTTCGGGGTAACCATTCAGGATTTAACAAAGGGGATTTGACATTCCCTCAAGATCCAGGTTAGACTGAATGTCCTGATGA
>Ga0154763_104_pt2 | contig 50889 bp, 50 predicted proteins | sample Rifle2008BG16ft_FD_105771 | JGI IMG/M metagenome (GOLD analysis project Ga0154763, IMG submission 105771) | Microgenomates group bacterium RBG_16_45_19
TTTGCCTTTCCCACTCCCTTTGCCCCCTGGGTTTGGTACCAGACTCGGTCTTTACCCACCGTCACCACCGGTTTCCTGGTTACTAACGATCTCACCGACCTTGACTCTCAATTAGAACCGCTCCTTAAAGTTCCCGCCGTCTATGCTCTGGATTACTTGATGGATTTAACCGATCCCCAACAGTTGATCTATACCTGGCTTGATCAGGCTGGTTTTCATCAAGGTTCTGCCCGGTCTTATTCTCAACTCGGTCAAGTCCGCCTGTTTGTCAAAAATGAATCTTTTGCCCGAGATATGCCATAATGGCCTAATATGCGTCTTGCCCTTGATGTTTCCAGTTTACCGTATGGCACCGGTGTCTCCCGGTATACCCAAAATTTACTCTCGGCCTTAATGGCTTACTCACCTCAAGATTCTTGGTTAGCTTACGGCAGTTCCCTGCGCCAATTTCGCTCGCTCAAACGGCAAGTCGACAAGTTACCTCCCGCTCTCAAAACCGCCCTCTACCCGCTCCCGCCGCTTCTGGTCGCCAATTTCTTTTACCTGACTAATTTGCCCTTGACTCGTTTGCTTGGGCCCATCGATTTGATCCACGCCTGGGATTGGTACACCCCTAATCCCGGTCGGGCTGCCTTGGTCAGCACCGTTCACGATCTGGCCCTGTTCAAAACTGAGGTCGTAGCTCACTCGCAAATTCGGCGCTATCATCGGCTCAGCTTGGAACGGCTAATTAAGTTTAAAGCCTGGTTTATTACTGTCTCGACTACCACCAAGCAGGATTTAATCGACCTCTTTGCCATCGACCCTGAGCGCATCACCGTTATCCCCGAAGCTTTACCTAAGGAGCGGCAAGTGACTGTCACCGCCGCCACCGCCACCGCCGTCCTCACCCAATACCGGTTAACCAAACCCTATTTTCTCTTTGTCGGTAGCCTCGAACCCCGGAAAAACCTGACTCGTCAAATCGATGCCTGGAAGCACTTTCAGAAAGACTACGACCTGGTGATTGTGGGTGCTCAAGGTTGGCAAGCGGTTCCGACCCAACCTGGTCTCCACTACCTTTCGGCTGTTAATGACCACGAGTTAGCTTGCCTCTATCGCACGGCCCAGTTGTTACTTTATGTTTCCCTTTATGAAGGTTTCGGTTTACCTATTCTCGAAGCCTTCTTTTATCAATTGCCGGTGGTCACCGGCAACTTGTCCAGTATGCCTGAAGTGGGCGGGGACGCGGTTGTCCTCTGCCAACCCCAGTCTGTCGCTTCCATCATTCAAGGCATTGGCCAAGCCTTACTCCATCGCCCCGCTCTTATTACCCGCGGCCAAGCTCGACTAGAACTTTTTTCCTGGGACCAAATCGCCGCCCAGACTTACGCAGTCTATCAACAAGCCATGGCCGCAAACAATTAATCTATGCTAATCGGGATTGACGGTAATGAAGCCAACGTGCCTCAACGGGTGGGGAGTAATTTCTATGCCTATGAAATTATTCATGCCCTATCCCGTTTAAATAGCCAGTATCAGTACCTGATTTATCTCAAGCGTCCACCTTTACCCGATTTACCCCCCTCCAATTTAGGGTGGCATTATCGGGTCTTGCGACCGGGTCGACTTTGGACTCAGTGGCGCCTGCCCTTGGATCTTTATCTTTATCCGCGCCGACTTCAGCTCTTTTATACACCCGGACATTATGCCCCTCGGTCGGCCCCGGTTCCCACCTTGGTGACCATTCTCGATTTGGCTTTTCTTCATTATCCGTCCTTGTTTTTAAAAACCAAACGGGGCGTGGCCCAACTTAAAACTTGGACCGAATACTCGGTCCAACAGGCAGCCTATGTCTTTACTATTTCTCAACATACCCAAACCGATGTCATCACCACTTACCATAAACCTATAAATCAAGTCGGTGTGGCTTACCCCGGTATCGATTTGGCTCATTTTCGCCCACCTGACGCTGCCGCCGTTAAAACCGTCTGCCGCCGCTATCACCTCCAGCCACCTTACTTATTGTCGGTCGGCACCTTGCAACCCCGAAAAAATCTGACTCGACTCCACTCGGCTTTCCTCAGTCTGCCGCCCAAAGGTCGGCGTTTAAACTGGGTCATTGTCGGTAAACTGGGTTGGCTGATGGCCGATTTTAATCAAGAGCTGGCCCGTTCTCCTAAAAAAAGTCAGATTCAACGCTTAGGTTACGTTCCCAATCAAGACTTGCCTGCTTTATATGCCGGCTCCGCCGCCACCCTGGCTGTGGGTATTGATGAGGGTTTTGGTTTACCTCCGGCTGAAGCTTTAGCCTGTGCCGCTCTGGTGGTCGTCAGTCGCAGTGGCGCTTTGCCGGAAGTGGTTGGGTCGGCCGGTTTTTACGTCGATCCCTATTCTGTTACCAGTATCCGCCACGGTATAATGGCGGCAGTCAGTCAATCCCCATCGGCCAAAGCCGCCCGCCATCGATTGGGGATTAACCACGTCAAGAAATTTAATTGGGACCAGACTGCTAAAGTCATCGAGGCCAAATTTCATGAACTCACCCTTTAAAGACCGCCAAGGCAGACCCCTTTCCTATCCCGCTGCCCTCAGTAGAATTAGCTGTCGCTTAGTTAATTATTGGTTGGATTTTAAAGTCTGGTTACTCTGGCTTCTGGGTTATTTTCCCTCTCACTTGGTCCGTCGCGCTCTTTTTACTCTGGCCGGTGTCCGTTTCGGCCGGCATACCACCATTCACATCGGCGCTCGTTTTTACCAACCCAAAAATATCCAGATCGGTACCGGCACCATCATTGGTGATCACGCCACTTTAGATGGCCGGGCTCCATTAACTATTGGCAATCATGTCGCCATCGCTTCCCAAGTCATGATTTTTAACTCCCAGCACGACCTTAACTCACCCACTTTTGACCCCATCGACCAACCGGTCACTATCGCTGATTACGTCTTTATTGGTCCTCGGGTCATTATTCTGCCCGGAGTCACCATCGGGCGGGGAGCGGTCGTTGCCGCCGGAGCGGTCGTCACTCAAGACGTCCCGGCCTCAGCCGTGGTCGCTGGCGTCCCAGCTAAACTGATTCAAACACGCTCCTTAACGGATTATCATTATCGCCTGGGTCGGGCTCGACTCTTCCAATAACTCTGATACCAAAAAACCGCCCCCTTGTTGCCAAGAAGGCGGTATTTTTATATCACCACCGACTAATCTTAGTGGCTGGCAAAATTCTCATTACGTGGTTGCTGTGGTCGAGCTTCATTGACGACGATATTCCTCCCGTCAAGATCTTTACCATTGCACATTTCAATGGCTTTTTGCGCCTCTTCCGGAGTGGACATTTCCACAAAACCGAAACCTTTGGAGCGACCGGTGTTGCGGTCGGTAATTACTTTAGCGGTAGACACCGTTCCGGCTTGAGCGAAGAAATCGCCCAAAGTCTGATCGGTGGTCGCCCAAGCTAAACTGCCGACAAATAATTTATTGGTCATGTTTTTCACCCCCCTTCATGGCATTATCGGGAACATGACCAGGGCAACACGCCACTCTTATCTTTAAGGAAATAATAAGAAGTACAGAACGCACACAGGTTCACGCTCATCCGTTTTTAACTGGTCGTATTATACTGCCTCCCCGGAATTGGCACAAGATGGTAGACTTTAAGTGATGGACCTCTCGATTATTATCGTTTCTTATAATACCAAAGCCCTCCTGACGGCCTGTTTAGAGACACTGCTTCTGTCGGCTAAAAGTGCCTCCGGTTTGCGCTGGGAGATCATCGTCATCGACAACGCCTCCGCCGACGGCTCACCGGCGATGGTCCAACGTCAATTTCCTGAAGTGATCCTGCTTCAGCAAGCGAATAATTTGGGCTTTGGCCGGGCTAATAACGTTGGGGCCGCTCAGGCTCAAGGCCATTATCTCCTCTTGATCAATTCGGATACCAAGGTACCCAAAAACTTTATTAATCAGTTTTGGCACCAAGCCCTTCAAACTAAAGCCCAGCTTTCCAGCTGCCGCCTGCTTTATCCCGATGGTCGGCTCCAGCCACAGGGTGGAGCTTTACCTAACCTTTTCAATCTCTTTTTTTGGCAGTTTTTTTTGGATGATTTACCTCTGATTCAGGTCTATTTCCCCGCTTATCAGCGTCGGTCCTTAAGCTATTTTCAAGCCGACCAAACTCCCGGTTGGGTGAGCGCCACGGCCTTGTTGATTCAGCGTCAATTATTCGACCGCTTAAACGGCTTTAATCCGGCGATCTTTCTCTATGGTGAAGATGTCGATCTCTGCTATCGTGCTCGGCAACTGTCAGTCCCGGTTTATTATTTTACCACGCCATCCTTGACCCACTTCGCTCACCAAAGCGGCTCCGCCGTTCAGGCAATTATTGGCGAGTACCGCTACCTTAAATATTTCTTTATCCAATACCGCTCACCCTGGCAGTGGCCTCTGGCTAAAGTCATTTTAAAGAGCGGCGCTCGCTTGCGCCAGGGTTTATTTGGTAAGATACTAAAGCAGTATGCCAAAGCCGACGCCTATCGCCAAGCTTATCGCCTGGTATGACCGCCATTTTTTGGCTTTAATCGCGATCGTCCTGATCATTTTTATCCCCCTTTTTCCTAAATTGCCTCTCTTTGACCTTTTACCTGGCTACATTGTCCGAGTCCGGACCGAAGATTTTCTTATTGCATTAGCGATTTTAGTCTGGTTCATCCAATTTTTCCGGGGTCAAATTAAACTTCACCCTTTAATCACCCGTCTGATTGGACTTTATTTAATCATCGGCTTCCTGTCCTGTCTCTCGGCCATGTTTATCACCAAAACCGTACCCTTAGAATGGCTTCATGTCGGCAAGCTTTATCTTCATTATTTGCGTCGGCTGGAATACTTCTCCCTCTTTTTCATTTTCTATTCCGGGATAAAAACGGCTCTACACGCCAAACTGCTTATCTACTGTTTGGTGGGCGTTATGCTCGGTGTGGCCGTCTATGGTTACGGTCAAAAATATTTTTATTGGCCGGTTTATTCCACCATGAATCGGGAATTTTCCAAAGGCTGGCGCCTCTATTTAACCGAACATGCTCGAGTCCCGTCAACCTTTGGCGGTCATTATGATGCTGCTGCCTTTACCCTGATCGCCATCACCATCATTTTGGCTGTCTGTTTGCTCACCCCCAAGCTCTGGTTGCGCCTGGTGAGTGGGGTAGCTTTCTTAGGTGGTCTTTGGCTTCTCATCCTGACTGCTTCCCGCACCAGTTTCTTAGGTTACCTGGCTAGTCTAACGGTTCTGATGCTTTTCCTTGCCTGGATAAAATCCTGGTGGTGGGCTTTGGGCCGCTGGTTATTAGTGCTGGGTTTGAGTTTAAGTTTAATGCTGACTTTTGGTGATTTATCGCAACGGTTCAGTCAACTGCTCGGTTTAAATCGATTGAAAGAAAAATATGCTCAACTGGCCTTGGCTCCCAAAGTACCCAGCCCCGCCGGTGACTTGGATTTAAGTGTCGCTTCGTTATCAGACCGACCTCCTCAGCCTTACCCTCGGGGTTTGCCGGCTGACGTTTACGAAGACATCCCCGACAAACAGCTTTTAATTGATGCTGACGGTCGAGCCCAGCTGATTGATATCCCTCGGACTTATTCCGAAAATGCCTATAAGTACGGCTTATCTGCGGCCATTCGTCTGGATGCGCTTTGGCCTCGGGCGGTGGCCGGTTTCTTACGCAACCCGCTTTTAGGTTCTGGTTATTCTACCCTCACCAAGGAATCGGTCGGCCAGTTCACCGAAGCCGAATCCACCGACAACGATTATTTGCGCAGTTTGGGCGAAACCGGTCTCTTAGGTTTTATCAGTTTTTTTGGGGTGATTCTGACCATTCTTTTTCTCCTTCTCAAAGCCTTAAAACAGCTTCAGGAACCGATCTTTTTAGCCTTTGTTCTCGGCTTTACCGCCGCCAGCCTCGGTCTTTTACTCAATGCCTTTTATATTGATGTCTTTGAAGCTTCCAAGGTGGCCACCATTTATTGGGCATTGGCCGGCCTGAGTTTGGCCATCTTATCCCTGTCGCTGGCTGACCAGCGTCAACCGCGCCCAAAGTCATGACTCGTCTCGATCGTCGGTATCATCAACTCTTGCTCATAATTCTCGGTTTGGCCTTACTCGGTCGGCTTTACCATTTGACTACCCCCTTAGCCGATTGGCATTCTTTCCGTCAAGCCGACACTGCTTCGGTCGCTCGTGAGTTTCTCAAGCAAGGTTTTGACTTGCGCCTCCCGCGTTATCATGATCTTTCCAGTTTGCAGTCCCGCTTACCCAATCCCCAAGGTTTACGCCTGGTTGAATTCCCCCTGATTAATGCATTGGTGGCATTAACTTACCCGTCGGTCCAAGCGCTGACTGCTTGGCCACTCCATGTTTGGTATCGTTTCGTTACCCTTCTCTTTTCTCTTGGTTCGATTATTTTCCTTTACTTGATCGGTCGGCAGCTGTTTAACCTTCGGGTTGGCCTCATCACCGCCGCTTTTATGGCTTTTTTGCCCTACAGTCTCTATTATTCCCGGACGATTTTACCGGAAATTCCCAGTGTTTGTTTAGCTTTGGCATGTCTTTACTTCGGCCTGTCCGTTCTTAAACGACCGCAGGCTTGGCGTTTTGGCCTCATTACCTTTACCGGTGCATTGGCCTTATTGCTTAAACCGACTAGTCTCTTTTTGCTCTTACCCCTGGCCGTCACGGCTGTCTTTAGTCTCCGCCGTCGCCCTCACTTAACCCCTGCCTGGTTTTTTTGTCTCTTGGCTATCACCTTGCCGCTCTATTTCTGGCGTCAATGGATCAGCTATTATCCCGAAGGCATACCCTACGCTGTTTGGCTCTATAACGGTAATGGCATCCGTCTGCGGCCGGCCTGGTTCCGTTGGCTTTTTTACGAACGGCTAACCAAACTGGTGCTTGGTTCTGGCCTCTTACCCCTGTTTCTCATCGGTCTATGGTCAGGCATCGTGGCTTGGCGCCGCTTACCTTCAGGTCTTACCTCCTGGTTTAACTTCAGTCTCGGCCTCGGCACGTTAGCTTATTTAATTGTTTTCGCCACCGGTAACGTCCAGCACGATTATTACCAAATTATCACTCTCCCGTTTGTCTGTCTGATTTTGGCTCATGGTTTGGACTTTATCCTGTCTACCGGCTCGCGTCCGCTCCGCTGGTTAGCCTTGGTTAGTCTCGGTCTCGGTTGGTTTCTGTCTTGGCGGTTGGTCAGTGGTTATTATCAGATTAATCATTGGTCCATTGTACATGCCGGCCAGACAGTTGATCGCTTAACCTCACCGGATGCCTTGGTCATTGCCCCCTATTTTGGTGATACCGCCTTTCTCTACCAAACTAACCGTCGGGGTTGGCCGTTGGGACGATTTATCGATGAAAAAATCACTGACGGTGCTGACTATTATGTAACGGTTAATCGTGATGAGGAAGCCAATGACCTCCGCCAACGCTACCCCCTAGTGGCCGAAACCGAAGAGTATCTTATTTTGCGTCTGCAACCTTAATTCGCCTGAGGGTTACCTTAAAACTAGTCCCTTGAGGTCTCCGCCGCTTCACCTCCATCACCCCGCCATTAGCTTTAACGATTTCCCCGGCGATGGCTAAACCCAAACCGCTGCCTTTGACCCCGGTACTTTGCCGACCGCGATAATACGGCTTAAAGATTAGACTTTGCTCCGCCTGACTAATTCCCGGTCCCGAATCGTCAACCACCAGGCTGACTTTGGTGGCCATCGGTTCCACTCTCAGTTTAATTAAACCGTGAACCGGGGTGTATTTAACCGCGTTGTCTAACAGAATCATGATGACCTGGAGTAATTGGTCAAAATTACCGGCCAGTCGCACCGGTTGTTTAAGCATCGGCCATTTAAGTTGTTGGTGTTTACTGACCGCTAACGGTTTAATGTATGCCTGGGCTTGATTTAATATTTGGTTCAGCTCAGTCACGGCTTTATCCGGTTTTAATATAGTGGTTTTAATCCTAGTTAAAATTAACACCTCTTCCACTATCCGGGTCATATGACTAATCTCCACCGAAAAATCATTAAGGAGCTTCGCCCAGGGTTTGGTCAGTGGTTTATGGGTGCGTTTAAACGCCTCCAATTGCAGTTGCATGGCCGTTAGCGGCGTCCGTAAGCCATGGGAGACATTGGCCGTGAAATCGGCTTGCGTTTGCATCATGGTTTGGATTGGTTTTAAGGTTTTGCCCGCTAGCCACCAGGCAATAATCCCGGAGCCAATCAATAAGCCGACATCAAAAATCAGGACTCGGTGTTTAAACCGTCGGTTGAATTCGGCATAAGTATCATTCAGTTCCACCAATTTGCCTTGATCTTGGCTGTAGGACTTCACCACCGTGTAAACCCTGACGTAAGCGGAGTCTTTAGCCTCGAACGTGAGGTAAGTAAAACCGGTGATTAATCCAGCCAGAATCACCAAGTACCACGCCGTTAACCTCAGCCTGGCTTGGATAAAGGGATCAGTGAGCGCCATACTGACTTTTGATTATGCCTAACCGGTAACCTCTCCCCTTAATCGTGTGCAGGAGCGGTGGACTGGATTTGAACGGTTTATCGATTTTGTGGCGTAAATAGCCAATATACACGTCAACCGTTTTTGATCCGGCCGGCAGCTTTTTGCCCCAGACTGCTTTTCGGACTGCTTCTTTAGTCACCACTTGATCCTGATGTTCGGCTAAATATTTGATCAGCTTGTATTCGGTCGCGGTTAAGTTGATTTCTTGACCCTGTCGTTTGACTAACCGGGTTAAAGTATCGATGCTCAAATCATCGCAGTAAAATTGGGTAACCACCTGTTGTTGTCGTCTAAAAACGGCTCTAATCCGGGCTAACAATTCTTTGACGGCAAACGGTTTAACCAGATAATCATCGGCGCCGGCATCTAAGCCCATGACCCGATCGGTGGTCGTGTCCCGGGCGGTCAGCATAATGATTGGAGTGTCGTTTCCGTCCCGCCGCCACTGCTGGCATAAAGAAATCCCATCCAACCCTGGTAAAGTTAAATCTAACAGCATCAGGTCAAACAGCCTTTGGTTAGCCTGAGCCAAACCGCTTGGACCATCAAAAGCTAAAGTGACTTGATAACCTTCATCGACTAAAATAGTTTTTAACGCCTGTGCCAACCTAATTTCATCTTCAATTATCAGGATTTTCATAATGATTTTCGATTTTCACCCCGGGGGTGCAGTGATCTAGACACCTCGGGAAATTATTGTTCAAAACATAAATGTTTAATGCTTTCTAAAGCTTGTTGGTAACTTGCCTGGTTTGAACAAAACTCGGCATAAGCTTCTCGGCTTGAAAATTGATCAAGTACAATTGCTGGTGAGACTATTGGCCAGGTCACTTGACCGGTTAAATAATCGCTTAATGAGGATGGTGGATACTGCTTTAGTTTATCAAAAGTATCAACCACAAAACTCGTCAAAGGATTTAAATGAATATAGCGCGATACATGCAGTAATTGTTCATTAGTTACAATCCTAACCGCTTTAAATCGGGGTAATAATAACGATCCCTTGCGCCCCTGTCTGATATTGTAATATCGGGTGAAACTGTTTTGAAAATTACTTATATATGTTTGAATACCTTGATCGACCATCTGTTCAACTAACAAGTGAAAATGGTTTGGCATTAAACAGAAAGCAATAATTTGGACATGACATGGTAATTTCTCAATTGACTCAAGTATTGAACGCCTTGTATCGTTATTAAGAGTTAAATATTGGGAGAGACGCATGCCCGGATCTATAAATTTATAGTAGTATAAAGTTAATAGGCCTCGATCAATATTCTTTTTATGAGAGAATATTGGAAAATGATCAATCGCTTGATTAAAAACATGGTAAACCTGCCCAGTGACCAATGGTTCGGTTCTAACAGGCATATAATTACCGATTATGGTCGGTTATTCATATTATGTCCAGTTTCGATAACCCGAGGTGTCTAGATCACTGCACCCCCGGGGTGAAAAAGTAAAATATGAATATTTTGATGCTCACCCCTTACTTGCCCTACCCCTTGTTATCTGGCGGTCAAATTCGCACCTTTAATTTATTAAAGAACCTCAAGGATAAACATTCCATTACCCTTTTTTCGCTCATCAAATCGGCCGACCGACCTTACTTGGAGGCTTTAAAACCCTATTGTCATAAACTAAAGGTTTTTCGCCGCTCCGACAAACCGTTTACGCCTCAGAATATGCTTAAGACCGGTTTATCCACTTACCCGCTGGTGGTGATCCGCAATTTAGTCCCAGAAACCGCCCAAGCGGTCAAGCAGGAATTGAAGTCGCGGCCGTACGATTTGATTCACGCCGAAACCTTTTATATGATGCCCAATTTACCCCGGACCACTATCCCCATCATTTTAGTCGAACAAACCATTGAGTATTTAGGTTATCAATCTTACGCTCAAAACTCTCGACGCTGGTATTTAAAACCGTTTTTTTCCCTGGATATTGCCAAAATTAAGCATTTGGAAAAGCATTATTGGCGGACTTGCAGTCGTTTAATTACCATGAGTCAAAGCGATCAAGAGTTTATTCAAACCGAGTGTCCCGATATTAAGCACATTGATGTCGTCGCCAATGGGGTAGATATTCCTTTTTTTACCGCCGTTCCCAAAAAATTACCGGCCGTCCCTACGATCCTCTTTGTCGGCACTTTTTCCTGGCTGCCCAACCGCCAAGCCACCATCTGGCTAGTAGAACACATCTGGCCACTGGTCAAACAGCGTTTACTTAAAGCTCGCCTTCATATTGTTGGTTTTAAACCGACGGCTAAAATTTTAGCCTACAATCAATTGCCCGATGTCACCGTCAACGGCAATGTTCAAGATATCCGTCAGGCTTATGCTACCGCCCATGTCTTAGTCGCGCCGGTTAACTGGGGTAAAGGGACTCGCTATAAAATTTTGGAATCCATGGCGACTCAAACTCCGGTGGTGGCCACGCCGCTGGCGGTTGAAGGTATTGCCGGCTTGGTTCCAGGTGAACATGTATTGGTGGCTGACACTACCCAAGCTTTAGCCGCTCAAACCCTTAAAGTCTTAACTCAACCTCATTTGCAGCAGCGTCTAGCCAAGGCTAGTTATCGCCTGGTGACCCAACACTACGATTGGGCGGCCATCTCTCAGGATCTGGATCGGATTTATCATAAATTAGGTCAAAACTTATGACCGTTTCCGTTATCATTCTCTCCTACAACACTAAACTGCTGTTAAAGCAATGCTTAACCTCGCTCCGGGACCGGTTAGACTTCACTACCGGTAAACTGGAAATTATCGTCGTCGATAATGCTTCCCGTGACGGCTCAGTTGCCCTGGTTAAACAGAATTTCCCTCAAGTGAAAATCATTAGTTTACCCCAAAACCTAGGCTTTGCCGCCGGCAACAACCGGGGCTTAGCCGTCGCCACCGGCGACTATGTCTTACTCTTAAACTCCGATACCCAAATTACCGATCCTCAGCTGATAACGGTTCTCTTAAGGTATCTTCAGGCTCACCCCAAGGTGGCGCTGGTCACTCCCAAAGTCCTTCTACCTGATGGCTCTCTAGATCTGGCTTGTCACCGCGGTTTACCCACTCCCTGGAATGCGTTAACTTATTTTTCCGGTTTGGCTAAAGTTTTACCCAAGTGTCGTTTGTTGGCTGGTTATCATCAAACTTATCAGAATCTTAACGTGATTCATCCCATTGCCGCCACTGCCGCCACTGCCGTTTTGGTTCGTCGCCAAGCCATCGACGCTGTCGGCCAACTGGATGAGCGCTTTTTCCTCTACGGCGAAGATTTGGATTGGTGTAAACGCCTGACTGACGCCGGTTGGCAAATTGTCTATCACCCTCAGGTTTCGATTCTGCATCATAAAAGTGCTTCTGGTAAACGGCAAGCCGATGACCAGGACACCCAGCGGCAGTCGGTGGCTCATTTTTACCTGACCATGAAGCTGTTTTATGAAAAGCACTATCGGGACACTTACCCGCGCTGGCTGCGCCGCTTAGTCTACCTCGGCATTGATCTCAAACAAAGGTGGCACCGATGATCCTTACCCTCGACGCTCGTCTCTACGGCCTGAAGCACGCCGGTATCGGCCGCTACCTCTTAAACTTAATCCCCGGCTTAGTCGCGGCCGCTCCCGATACTCAATTTCACTTACTGTTACCACCTCAGGCCGTTTCTCGGTTTTCTCAAGCCAACGTCACTCCGATGGCCACCACCATCAAGCACTATGGTCTTCAAGAACAACTGCTTCTACCCCGACTCTTGGCCACAACTCGGGCTGATCTCTACCACTTTCCCCATTTCAGTGTTCCCTTAAGTTTTCATCGTCCCTTTGTAGTGACTATTCACGATCTACTTTGGCATGAGGTTAAAAACCGGCAGGCCACCACCCTCTCACCCCTGGTTTATAGACTTAAATATTTCGGTTATCGAGCCGTCGTTCGCCATGTTGTCACTCAGGCTCGGGCCATTATCACTCCTAGTCAGTATGTTAAACAGCAAATCCTTAATTTCTATCCGGCCACCCCGCCGGCTAAAATCCACGTCATTTATGAAGGCGTCGATCCCCACCTGCTCCGTCCGGTTTCTTCTCAACCATCAACCATTAATCAGCGGATCTATTTGCTTTATGTCGGTTCCCTTTATCCCCACAAAAATCTGTCACTGTTTATTCGAGCCCTCAATGGCTCAATCCCCCTCATCATTGTCTCCGCCCGTTCCGTCTTCCAGGACCAGTTGCGGGCTCAGGTCCAAGCCTGGGGATTAGCCAAACAGGTCCAATTTACCGGTTATTTGTCTGATCAGCAGTTAGCTTCGGTTATTTCTCGGGCTCAGGCATTAGTCCAACCTTCCCTCTCCGAAGGTTTTGGCTTAACCGGTTTGGAAGCCATGGCTTTGGGTACTCCGGTGCTTGCTGCCCGGGCTGGAGCCTTACCCGAAGTTTATGGTCAGGCAGCGCTTTGGTTCGACCCCAAGGTTCCGACCGACTTCAACCGCCAACTTAACCGTCTCCCCCAACAGCGTCAGCGGCTTATCCGCCTCGGCCACCACCAAGCCCAAAAATATTCCTGGGTTCAAACCGTCGTCGCCACCTTAAAAGTCTATGATCAAGTTGCCTAAGATCGCTCTGGTTTATGACCGGGTCAATAAGTTCGGTGGGGCAGAACGTGTCCTCGAGGCCTTGCACCAGTTATATCCGTCTGCCCCTCTCTACACTTCAGTCTACGATCCTGACGCCACCCCCTGGACTCACGGTTGGGACGTTCGCCCCAGTGGTCTTAACCGCTTCCCTCCTTTTCGCCGTCGCCACTCTTGGTTAGCCCCCTTGATGCCTTATGCCTTTGAATCGCTTGATTTGTCCACCTTCGACCTGGTAATTTCCGTCACTTCGGCCGAAGCTAAAGGCATTCTCACTCAACCACACCAACTCCATCTCTGTTATTTATTAACTCCCACTCGCTATTTATGGAGCCACACCTTTAACTATCAGGGAAGGGGAGTCAAACGTTTATTCACCGCTCCTTATATCAGCTCCTTACGTCGCTGGGATTATATTGCTGCCACTCGTCCCGATGCTTATCTTGCCATTTCTCAGACAGCCGCCGCTCGTTGTCGCCATTACTATCGCCGGCAGCCCCAAGCCGTTATCTACCCACCGGTCGCGACGGCTAATTTCCGTCTTAAAACCCGCTCACCCCAAGCCCATCCTTATTATCTAGTTGTCTCTCGCTTAGTACCCTATAAACGGGTTGATCTTGCCGTCAAAGCCTTTACCCATTTGCCTGATCAACCCCTAGTCATTATTGGTCAAGGTAGTCAATTGAGCTATCTCAAACGTTTAGCCGGCGTCAATATCACTTTTTTAGGCTCGGTCACCGATGATCAACTCGTGGCGTACTACCAGCATGCCCAGGCTTTAATTTTTCCCGGCGAAGAAGATTTTGGTTTAAGCATCATTGAGGCCCAAGCCGCCGGTACGCCGGTAATCGCTTATGGCCGCGGTGGCGCCACCGAAACCATTATCCCTGGTATAACTGGCCTCTTTTTTAACCAACCCGAAGTAGCCAGCCTACGTCGGGTTCTGCTCGAAAGTCAATCAATTACCTGGTATCATCAAGCTTGTCGGCATCAAGCTCAGTCATTTGATCAGCGTCTGTTTAAGTTAAAATTTAGTCAACAGGTTGACACTTTATGGCAACAGCATCAAAGCCACCGGTCAAAGTCTTAGTCATGTGCGGCGGCAAAGGCACCCGTATGTGGCCCATCAGTAACTTGGGTCACCCCAAACAATTTGAAGCTATCTTAGGCCAAAAGTCCATGTTTCGGGAGACCATCGACCGGGTCCTCAAAGGTTTTGCCGCGCCAGATATTTATATTGCCACCAGCGCTGATTATGCCCGCTTTCTTCAGGAGCAAGCCCCGGAAATTCCTCCGGCTAACTTTATTTTAGAACCAGCCATGCGGGATAACTTAGGGGCTATCGGGTTAGCTACCGCTGTCATTCACCACCATCATCCCGAGGCAGTCATGATTATTCTCTGGGGAGCCGACCATTTAGTCAAAAAAGAAACCGAATTTATTGCAGCCCTAAAGGCTGCGGCCGAATTAGCCGCCAATCATGATTACATTGTTCATGTTGATACCCCGCCGGCCTATCCCTCCGTCCACAACGGTTGGATCAAAATCGGCCGGCAAATCAAAACCATTCATGGCCGGCCGGTATATGAGTTTGTTAAACAAGTCGAAAAGCCGTCGATGGCTCTTGCCCAAAAATTCTTTAAAGATAAGAGCTATCTCATCCATGTTGGTTACATGGCTACCAAGCCGGCTCTGCTCCTTAAGTATTACCGCTTGTATGCCCCCGAAGCCTACTCTATCTTGGCCCGGATTGAACCGGCTATCAGTCAACCCGATTTCCAATCGGTTTTAGCCAGGGAATATCCCCAATTTCCCCAGCAGTCGGTCGATTATGGTCTATTTGAGAAATTACCCCCTCGGAGTCAATGGGAGCTGCCCACTAATATGGGTTGGACTGACGTCGGCACTTGGGAACTCTTGTATCACGGCCTGCCCCAAGATGCTCAGGGTAACGTGGTCATCGGTTCGGCTCAACTGATGGAAACCAACCGCTCTTTAATTATCAGTCAACAATCGCAGCCGGTGGGTATCATTGGTCTCAATGAGGTCATCGTGGTCCAAACTCCAGCCGGCCTCTTAGTTTGTGCCTTAAGTCATGCTCCCCAGGTGAAAGACCTTTATCACCAGCTTCAGTCAGACTAGTTGGTTAGTTCCTAATTATGTATCCCTATTTCAAGCGCCTTATCGATTTTAGCTTAAGTTTAATTCTCTTAGTTCTGTTTTTACCGATTTGGCTGATCGTGCCGATCCTGATTAAACTGGATTCCACCGGACCGATTATCTTTAAACACCGCCGGGTCGGCAAAGGCGGTCGCGAGTTTGAAATGTATAAATTCCGCTCCATGGTGGACAACGCCCATGATTACCTGCATCATCGGGATCCAGACTTACTTCAGCAATTCAAAGCCTCAGACTGGAAGCTGGCCGATGATCCCCGGATTACTCCCATTGGCCGGGTTTTAAGGTCCACGTCAATCGATGAATTCCCCCAAGTTATTAATGTCTTAATGGGGGATATGAGCCTGGTTGGCCCTCGCGCCTATATGCAACAGGAACTCAAGGAACAGACTCACAAATATCCCCAGACCAAAAAATATATACCGATGATCTACCGCGTCAAGCCAGGCTTGAGTGGCCCCTGGCAAGTCTCCGGTCGCAACGATGTCCCCTTTGTTAAACGGGTCGAGCTTGATGCCGCCTACGCTCAGACTTTAGGTTTTGCCTCTGATCTCAAAATTATGTGCAAAACTCCTCAAGCTATGCTAAGCAAGTGGTAGTTTGCTACAATGAATTTTTAGCTATGAATGAGCTACCACCATTCGCCCCACCGCCCCACCGCCGCCGCTGGCCTTGGGGTAAAAAACACACCCTGGCCGCTTTACTCGGTGGTTTATTAGCGGTACTGCTCTTGTTTATGGCTGTGAGTGGTTTTTTTGCCTGGCGTTTATCTCGTCAATTAGCCGCGGTCCAAATGGCCGCGGTTAAAGTTCAAGCCGCTGCCAAAACCCAAGATTTAGTTCAAGCTCAAGCCAGTCTTGAGGATTTGAAAACCGTCTTAAGTGAAGTCTCTCAAACCTATCAAGGCTTGGCTTTTTGGCGCTTGACCCCTTTGGCTGGTTACTATCGTGATGGTCAGCAAGCTTTATTAGCCGCTGCTTCGGGCATTAGCGCCGGGGAAAAACTCATCGGCGCCATTGAACCGTATGCTGATATCCTAGGTTTTCAGGGGGAGGGGAGTTATACCGGTGGTTCGGCCGAAGACCGGGTAGTTAAAATTATCGAAACCGCCGGCTTAGTCGCTCCGGTTTTGGATGCGGTCGACGCCGACTTGGCGGCCATGAGTCAGGCTTTAGCCCAAATCGAACCCGAGCGCTATTCCTTTAAGTTCCAGGGTCAACCGTTAAGTCAATCTATTCTTAAAGCCCAGGTACAGGGTCAGGCTGCGGCCCAAACTGTGGCTCGCTTTAAACCGGTGCTCAAACAATTGCCCGCGATTACCGGTTTAACCGCCCCTAAAAAGTACCTGGTTATTTTCCAGAACGATGGTGAACTACGGCCGACTGGCGGCTTTATGACCGCTTATTCAGTCATGAAGGTTGATAAAGGTAAACTCCTTCCCGAAAAGTCTGACGATATCTATGATCTGGATGGTAAGTTTACCCAAGCGGTGACGCCGCCGGATGTCTTGAAAAAATACCTGCTCACCCTCCGTTGGAATTTGCGGGACATGAACCTGTCACCCGATTTTGCCGAGTCCATGCGTCAATTCTTAAGCTATTATGCCAAATTACCGGGTGAAGGTCCGGTCGACGGGGTCATTGCTATTGATACTCAATTATTAGCTGATCTGATTAAGATCTTAGGGCCGATTGATGTCCCCGGTTACGGTCGGTTTACGGCTGACCTTGATCCTCGCTGTCAGTGTCCCAGTATCATCTATGAGTTGGAAGATATTTCCACCCGACCTACTCCCTATTTCCGGAGTGAGCGTAAAGCCATTTTAGGGCCGATGATGGGTGCTATTTTACAAAAGGTTTATGCCACTGATAACCAAGCCTGGCCTCAATTGTTCCAAACCATCTGGCGTCACCTGGAAGAAAAACACGTTCTCTTTTATTTTACCGATGAGTCCGCCCAAAGCGCTGCTGAAGGGCTGGCGGTGGCTGGCCGGGTGGCCTCCCCTTCAGCCGATCTGGATTATTTCATGACGGTTGATGCCAATTTAGGTGGGGCTAAGTCGAACATTTTTACTTCCCAGGAAGTGACTCAGGAGATTCGCGCCGAACCGAGGCAAACCAGTAAAACCGTTACCCTGGTCTATAAAAATCCCCAAAAAAGCAGCAATTGTAATCTGGAGGCCGGTCAACTCTGCTTAAACGGCAAGATGCCCAGTTGGGTGAGGGTTTATGTACCTCAGGGCAGCACTTTAATCGATGCCCAGGGTTTTGAGCCGGACAGTTTGACCACTACCTCAGAATTGGGCTACACCGTTTTCTCCGGTATTTATATTCTCCAGCCTGAATCACTAGCTAAAATCGTCTTAAATTATACCGTCCTCTACCAGCCTCAGGCCAGTTACCAACTCCAACTCCAAAAACAACCCGGCACCAAAGCCCCTCATTATCAGATCACCGTCAACGGTGCCAGTCAAAGCCTGGATCTGATCAAAGATCAAACCTTAACCTTCCCCCTTTAATTTATGGCTAAAAACTATACCTGTCAGGGTATTGTTTTAAAGCGGATTAATTTAGGTGAAGCCGATCGTCTGGTGACTCTTTTTACCCTGGAACAGGGTAAAGTGGTAGCCTTGGCCAAGGGTGTCCGCAAACTTACTTCCAGCCGCGCCGGTGCCTCGGAACCGGCCGCCGAAAGTCGTCTTTATCTGGTCAAAGGTCGCACCTGGGATCTCTTAACCCAAGCCCAACTCCTTGACAGTCATCATCAAGCTCACCTCAATTTGACTCGCATGACCCAAACCCTGCAAATTCTGGAAATTGTCGATCGGCTGACTGTTCCCGAAGCTCCTCATCCGGATGTCTATCAACTCTTGCAGCAAACCTTGAACCACTTGGCGGTTAACGGCACTCAAAAAACTTACCTTTTAGAACAAATTCGTTTGATTCTCCAAGCTTTAGGTTTCACCTATGACAAAGTCTTCACCGAAGCCAAACTTAAAGACTACCTGGAAGACTTAGCCAACCAACCCCTCCGCACCAAAGCCTATTTAACCCCGCCTGGGGGTGGGTTATAATGTGTCGATGAGTCTCACCGCTCTGGCTGATCTTGTCAGTTTATGTAAACGTCGTGGTTTTATTTATCCCGGTTCGGCCATTTATGGCGGTTATAAAGGTTTTTGGGATTACGGCCCTTTGGGCGTCGCCTTAAAAAGAAATCTCAAAGACGCTTGGTGGCAAACCATGGTCACTGATCGAGACGACGTGGTTGGTCTCGATGCCGCTATTATCATGAATCCCGAGGTTTGGCGCGCCTCCGGTCACCTTGATTCCTTTACCGATCCTTTAGTTGAATGCAAACACTGCCATCAGCGCTTTCGGGCTGATGAACCGACTCAATTGGCTAAACATGAAGCCACCCACGACCAGCCTCCGGCTTGGACCGAACCCAAAAAATTCAATCTCCTCACCGAAGTTCTGCTCGGTGCTACCGAACCTAAAAGCAAAGCCTACTTAAGGGGAGAAATTACCCAAGGTGTTTTTGTCAATTTTGCCCATGTCGTCGCTTCAACCCGGATTAAAATCCCCTTTGGCATCGCCCAAATCGGCAAAGCTTTCCGTAACGAAATTACCCCCGGTAATTTTACTTTCCGGAGTTTAGAGTTTGAACAAATGGAACTGGAGTATTTTGTCCCCCCCGATGATTCAGCCGCCCCTAAAATCTTTACCCAACTTCAAGCCCAACGCCTGGACTGGTATGTCAAATTAGGCCTTCAAGCCTCCCATTTACGGTTTCGTGAGCACCAAGCTGATGAACGGGCTCATTATGCCCGGTTGGCCACCGATATCGAGTATCACACCAGCTTCGGTTGGAAAGAATGTGAAGGGATTCACCATCGGGGTGACTGGGATCTAAGCCATCACCACTTGACTTACCATGACCCCGAGACTAATGCCACCTATACCCCCTATGTCTTAGAGACTTCCGTCGGGGTCGATCGGGCGGCCCTCTTTTTCCTGCTCGATGCCTATGAGTTAACCGCGGACCGGGTGATCTTAAAACTTCACCCTCGACTCGCTCCTTACCAAGTGGCCGTTTTTCCCTTGCTCAAAAATAAACCCGAGTTGGTCAAGACAGCCCGACAAGTGAAAGACCGACTTAAAGCCAATTTCCGCACCGCCTGGGATGATCGGGGTAATATTGGCAAACGCTACTATGCCCAAGACGAAATTGGGACCCTCTATGGGATTACTATCGACTTTACTACCTTACAGGACGAGACTGTTACCGTTCGCCATCGAGACACCACCGCACAGGTCCGCGTCAGCCTGGCCAAATTAGTTGACTACTTAAACCATCAATTTAAAGCCTGATTCACCTAGTTTTCATACATGCAAGTCATGATGACTGTCTATGCCCTCACGGCCACTAGTGATCCTGCTCGTCGAAGACGATGACGGGATTCGTCAAATTGAAAAAGATTACCTCGTCGCCGCCGGTTTTCAGGTGCTTGAAGCCACTGACGGCCAAACGGCTTTGGATCGTTTTGAAACCACCCCGGTGGCTTTAGCGATTCTGGATTTAAATTTACCGGTCCTGGATGGCATTACCGTTTGTCGTCAAATTCGTCTAGTGTCGGCCATTCCCATCCTCATGATTACCGCCAAAACCAGTGAAATTGATGAATTGGTGGGTTTGGACGTTGGGGCTGATGACTATCTTAAGAAACCCTTCTCCCCTAAAGTCATGGTCGCCCGAGTTAAAACCTTGCTCAAGCGTCCCGACCTATCCCAGACTCAAGCTCCGCTTAGTTTAGGCGATGTCACCCTGGATATTGAACGTCACCAAATCACCAAACGGGGCCGACCGGTCAACCTGACGGCCACCCAATTTAATATGCTGCTCTTAATGGCTAAACATCCCGGTAAGGTTTTTGACCGAGAAACCTTAATGACTCAAGGTTATGGCCGGGTACTGCCACCGGATATCTACGACCGCACCATTGACACTCATATCAAAAATATCCGTCAAGCCATCGAAACTCAGCCCCAAAAACCCAAATTAATTTTAACTGTCCGCGGTTATGGTTATAAAGCCGCCGTTGCCACCCATGTTTAAATCACTGTTTCAATCCACTTTCAGCCAGATTTTTTTAGGGGTCACCGTCACTTCGATTATGGCTTTGCTTATTGCCTGGGGTGCCAACTACCTCAGGGTCATTGACGCTTTTGCCCGGTTTGCTTCCCGCCAAGTCGTCGTCATGCAGGGTGGGGAAGACCTCTATCTCGCCGAAAAATTGGAATTGCCACCCCAAATTCAACCTATTTTCGTCGCCTACAAGCATGTAGTCGCCCAGCAATTTGTCATTACTCTCTTTATCGGGGTGGGTCTGTCGCTTTTGGCCGGAGCCATCATTTCCGTAAAAATTACCCAACCGTTGGCTCAGTTGCGCCATACTATTCATCATGTCACCGCTTCCGGTTACACCATCCGGGCTCCCCAAAAAGGTTCCTTGGAAATGCGGGAGTTGATTGCCTCCTTTAACCGCTTAATCGCCGAATTGGCGGAACAGGAGCGGCTCCGCCAAGATTTATTAACCGATATCTCCCACGAATTAAACACCCCGATCACTAAAATTCGAGGCCAAATCGAAGGCATGTTGGATGGCATCTACCCTAAAGCCGATGAGACTTTAAATCAAGTTAAAGCCAACCTGGCCCAACTGGAATTTTTAATCGATAGCCTCTATGCCGTCAATCGTCTAACTCCCCAAGAAGTCAAACTAAAAGTTCAAAAATGTCAGCTTCTACCCCTGATTACCGCCGCCACTAGTGGTTTAAGTAGTAAACCAATCCGCTTTGTTATCAAAGTTAAACCCAAATTAACTATCCTCGCCGATAAACACCGCCTCACCCAGATCCTGGATAACCTCATCGGCAACGCTTATAAGTACACGGCTCAAGGCCACATCACCATCACGGCCGATCCTAAAGCATTAAGCGTCAGCGATACCGGTATGGGTATTCCCGCCGCGGACTTACCTCGCCTCTTTGACCGCTTTTATCGGGTTGATAAATCCCGCCACCCTCAATATGGCGGCTTGGGTTTGGGTCTCTTTATCACCCGCAAATTAGTTGAAATGCACGGTTGGCGTCTCGAGGTTAACAGCCGTTTGCATCACGGTAGCACTTTGACTATCGTTTGGGGTTAAATCTTCACCTAATCTCCATCCAATTTTAATTAAAACTTTACTTTAAGCTGGCATGATGGCTTTGGTTCGAGGTTCACTTAAAAACAAATCCCGGTGTTCCCCCCCTCGCCGGGATTTGTTTTGTTCGCTACAATAAGTCTATATGTCCCGCCAACTCCACCGCCAGCGACTGGGTCTCATTCTCGCTTTGGTTGTGTTAATCGGCGTTGGCTTCATCAGTTGGCGCTGGTTGGCCGGTTCGCCCCCGTCGTCTGGAGCGGCGCCCACCCCCACGCCAACATTGCCGGTCAACCTCATTCCCATCTCGCAAAGACCGTATCTTAGTCTCCAACCCTTACCTGGCCGAAACGAACTATCGCTGACTCTTTTTTCGCTGCCGCTTGAGGCTGCTTCAGTCGAAGTGTCTTTGGAATACGACCGCAATCGGGGTGTTTGGGATGCGGTCTTTAAATCTATCGCTCTGGCTAATTTGCCTTTGGTAGAAAAATTATTTTTAGGTAATAAGTCGGCTGGTGGCCACATTACTTACCATGATGACGTCGTCGGCGGGACCTTAACCTTAAGTTTTACCGGCGGGGCCGAACCCTATAAACTGGCGGTTCCCTGGCGTTATGACGACTCGGCCAGTAAATACCGTCAGTTTGCCACTCAAGATGCTAAATTTCAGGCAGAATCACCAATCCCGATTAAAGCCACCAAAGTCATCGTCATGCAAAGCCCCGGCTTACCGGCTCCCCTTGAGGGTCAGATCTTGGCCGGTCCTTATTTAATCCGTCTTCCCGGCCCTTGGCCTAAAACCAACTTAAATTTAACCATCCGCTTAGCCGAAGTCAGCCCGGCTACCCAACTTTACGGCTGGGATGGGTTAAGCTGGCAACATATCGCCAGTCAACTCAACGATAAAACCTTAACCGCTGTTTCCCCGTACTACCAGGCTTGGGTCGTCGTTAGTCCGTCACCGTAAGTTTTTTCTTGCTTTTAGTTCGGGTCTTTTTCCCGTTGACAGTGATATACTGGCGCTGTTTACTAGCTATAGTGGTAAATAGTGGTAAACAAACCGATAGTAATCACTACCATTAGAGGCCCACACCATGAGTCGGACAGGCAGTCCTACAGCGTTTATCGGCCGCTATTACCACGCACTTGAACAAAAAGGTCGTCTGTCTATCCCCGCCCTTTTTCGTCCCGCTTTTGGTCCCACCGCGGTCATCACTCGAGGTTTGGACGGTTGCCTCTTCCTTTTACCTTTAAAGGTATGGGATCAGCTCGTTCAGACCACCAGCCGATTACCGCTGACTCAAAAACGGGCCCGGGCTTGGGTCCGCTTACTGGCCAATCACGCCTCGCTGGTCTCTTTCGATCGTCTCGGTAGGATTCAGCTTCCCGATTATTTGCGCGAGACTGCCCGGTTGCGCAAACAGGTTACCATTGTTGGTTCCCTGGATCGTTTGGAAATCTGGGACGCCACTCGTTATCGAGACTATCTGAGAGAGACCGAGGCCCAAGCCGAAACCATTGCCGAGAGTTTGACGGAGGTGCATGAATCCTGAACATCAACCGGTCCTGCTTGAAGCGGTCATCACCGGTCTAAATGTCACCCCGGGACAGCTTTACCTGGATGCCACGGTTGGTCTTGGCGGTCATACCCAAGCTATCTTAAAACGGGGAGCGGCTGTTATCGGTCTTGATCGCGATCCGCAAACTTTAACTCGCCTCGCCGAAGCCCTACCTGATCCGCAATTAACTCTTATCGAAGGCAATTTTAGCCAGATGTCCGACTTAGTCAGACAGGTTACCTCCCAACCCTTAGCCGGTATCCTGATGGACTTAGGCGTGTCTCGCTATCAGCTGGCTGAACCCAGCTATGGTCTCAGCTTTCAAGTAGATGCCCCCTTGGATATGCGGCTGGACCCGCACTTAACGGTTAACGCTCGAGACTTAGTTAATGGCTTGAGCCAGAAAGAGCTAACCCACCTCTTTCGTCTTTATGCCAACGAACCTCAAGCGGCTGCCATGGCTCGGGCGATCGGTTTTAAACGCCGGTTTGCTCCGATCCAGCGCACCGGTGAATTAGCCGAGTTAATTGCCTCAGTCAATCCCCGTCGGGGTAAACTCCATCCGGCGACCAAGGTTTTTCAAGCCTTGCGCCTGGCTGTCAATCACGAGTTGGATCACTTAACCGCCGCCTTACCGCAAACCGTCGACCTGTTACAGCCTCATGGTCGTCTCGCCGTCATCAGCTTTCATGAGGGAGAAGACCGCTTAGTCAAACAATTTATGAAACACGAAAGTCATTTTAATATTTTAACCAAAAAACCGATCATCCCGACTGCGGCCGAGATAGCTGCCAATCCACCCAGCCGGAGCGCTAAATTACGTCTGGTCGAAAAATTATGATGAAGATTCGAACGTCAACTTCCCGCCGACCCCAAGTCTATGCCCTGATTACTAGTTTGGTGGTAATGGTTTTAATCTTGGTGAATATTTTGGTTTCGGCCCAAGCGGCCGACTGGGGCTACCAATTGAGCCAATTAACTCGGCAGCAAGCCCATCTCGAAGCCGCCAACCAAATGCTCCGCACCGATCTGGCCAAACAAACCTCATTAACCCGGTTATCCAGCCTGGCACCGACCTTAGGCTATCGGGCTGACGTCGCCTTACTGCAACTGACCCCGGTCAGTACGGTGGCTCTCAAGACTTCGGCCCAACCCTAATATGTTCTCAGCCCGCCTCCGCTGGCTTTCTTTTGGTTTAACCGCTTCTTTCCTCCTTATCCTGGTGCGCCTTTTTTACTGGCAAATTCTGGCTGGACCTCGTCTCCAAGCTCTGGGCTTACTCCAATATCAGACCCAGCGACGCCAGGAACCAGGTCGCGGTCAAATTCTGAGCGCCGACGATTATCCGCTGGCGATCAATCAGACCGATTATTCCCTTTACGTTTATAAACCGGCCTTAACTCTCGATGTCGAACGGTTAAGTGCCCAGTTGGCACCTTATTTTTTGCCTGGGCCATTAATTGCCACCGCCGGTTCAGAGTTGCTAGCGATGGCTAATGATCAAGCCGCTCAAACATTCCAGCAAGTTTTAACCACTGACAGCACTTGGGTACCCTTGGCACATCATCTTGACGCCAGCCTTAAAGCCCGCCTCGAAGCTTTGAACCTCCCCGGTCTTAGTTTTGAGGCCAACGCCACTCGACTTTATCCGGAAGCCTCCTTAGCCGCCCAACTGATCGGTTTTGTCGGCTCAGATGAAGCCGGTTATCCTCGGGGTTATTTCGGTCTGGAAGGTTTCTATCACCGTGCTTTAAGTGGTGTACCGGGTTCCCTTCGTTCCGAGACTGATCTTTTGGGTCGACCGATTATTTTTGGCGCCTATCAGCAAATTGAAGCCTTAAATGGACGCAGTTTAAAAACCCACTTGGACCGTGGTTTACAGCTTTTAGTTGAATCCCAATTGCGTCAGGGATTAAGACGCTACGCGGCGGATGCCGGTGAAGTCATCGTCATGGATCCCACCACTGGGGCTATTTTAGCCTTGGCTGCTTTGCCTAATTTTGATCCTAATCATTATTCCGAGTTTCTCTCGGCTGCCTATCGTCTCCCGGCCATTGCCGAAACCTATGAACCTGGCAGCACTTTTAAACTGCTAGTCCTGGCCGCTGCCCTAAACGAAGCCGTGGTCACCCCAGAGACGACTTGTGATCAAGCCTGTCAGGGTCCGGTTAAGATCGGTCCCTATACCATCAAAACTTGGGACAATCAATATCATCCCGGTCAAACCGTCAGTCAAATTTTAGCCCGTTCGGACAATGTCGGCATGGTCTATCTCGCTCGTTTGTTAGGCCAAGCTCAACTCAGTCAATATCTCGAAGCCTTTGGCATTGGTCAGCCTAGTGGGGTTGATTTAGAAGGCGAAACGGTCGTTCCCTTACGGCAAAGCTGGGGTGAGATCGATTTAGCCACCGCTGCTTTTGGCCAAGGGGTAGCCGTTAATTCCTTACAAATGTTGGCGGCGGTTAATGCCATCGCCGCCGCCGGCCAGCGCTTTCAACCGCAAGTGGTGGCGTCCTTGATTGAGCCGGACGGCAATCAAGTAAATCTCGAACCTCGACCGGTCAATCAAGTCTTAAGGCCCGAAACGGCCAAAATCATGACTGAACTGATGGTCGGTGCCGTCGCTCATGGTGAAGCCAAATGGTCGTTGCCTCAAGGTTACCGCTTGGCCGGTAAAACCGGTACGGCTCAAATCCCCATTAGCGGTCATTATGACCAAGACAAAACCATCGCCTCCTTTATTGGCTTTGCCCCGGCTGATCAACCTCGTTTCGCCATGTTGGTTAAACTTCGAGAACCACAAACTTCTCCCTGGGCTTCTGAAACCGCGGCTCCGCTCTGGTTTAATTTAGCTCAGGCAATCTTTGTTTATTTAAACATCCCCCCCTCCTAACGGTCTGATTTGCTATCATACCAGTATGTTGGGCTCGGTTTGGCTGCCGCAATCGCTAAAAAATCTCTATCACGGGTTTGTCGCCCTTTTAGCTGTCCTGGTTTTTCGCTACCCCGCTCGAACGTTGACTGTCATTGGTATCACTGGTACCGACGGTAAAACTACTACCGCTCATCTGGTTTACCACTTACTCAAACAGGCCCGAATTAAAGTCGCCTTGCTCTCTACGGTTGGGACCGTTTTGGGGACAAAAGTCACCCCCACCGGTTTGCATGTCACCACTCCCGATCCTTGGGCTTTGCAGCGCTGGTTAAGGCAAGTTAAAAATCATGGGTTTAGTCATGTAGTCTTGGAAGCGACCTCACACGGCTTGGATCAACATCGACTCTGGGGGACTCATATTCAGGTAGCCTTAATCACTAACATTACCCCTGAGCATCTTGATTACCACCACCAATTTGCGAAGTATCTTCAGACTAAAGCCAAAATTATGGGTTCGGCTCGGTTGGTGCTGCTCCACCGGTCTGACCCCCTCTTTAACCGACTGGCGGCGCTAGTGCCGGCCAGGGCTCGCCTGGTGAGTTACTCGCTTCAAGCTCACTCAGAATTTAGCGAGGTGTTAAAGGCCACTTTTCCTGAACCCTATAATCAACTTAACGCCATGGCCGCTTCAAGTTTGGTGGCGGCTCTTGGCATCACTCCGGCCCAAATTATTGAGGCTATACCCACTTTCCCGGGTGTCTTTGGCCGCATGACTCCTGTCTCCAATCATCGCGGTTTACGTCTCATCGTTGACTTTGCCCATACCCCCAATGGTTTACAGCAGGCTCTCCGGGCGTTAAGAACCAGTTGCCAAGGTCATCTAATTGCGGTCTATGGTTCAGCCGGTCAACGGGATCGTCAAAAACGTCCCCAACTGGGAGCCATTGGCGCCGATCTGGCTGACGAAGTTATTTTGACGGCCGAAGATCCTCGGGGTGAAGCCGTGCCGGTCATCATCCACCAAATGCTGGAAGGAGTTAAACACCATCATGGCCATGTCCATGCCATCCAGGATCGCCAGGTAGCTATTAATTTTGCTATTAAATTGGCTACCGCCGGTGATACCGTTGCCGTCTTCGGTAAAGGTCATGAATTAAGTCTTAATATAGACGGCCGTCATGAGTCACCCTGGTCAGATTACCAGGCAATCAAACGGGCTTTAGCATGAATCTCAAAACGACTCCCAATTTAGTTGTAATCGGTGGCGGTACCGGCACCCATGTGGTCGTTTCCGGCTTAGCTACCTACCCCGTCAACTTAACCGCGATTGTCTCGGTGTCTGATTCCGGTGGCTCTACCGGTCGCCTCCGTGATGAATTTGGCTTTCCCCCGGTTGGGGATCTCCGTCAAGCTCTGGCCGCTTTGGCTCAAGATAACCAGCAGCCTTGGATCCGTGATTTACTCCTCTACCGCTTTACTAAAGGTCAAGGCTTAAAAGGTCACAACCTCGGTAACCTGATTCTTACCGCTCTTCAAGATTTAACCGGTACGACCGCCAAAGCGGTGGCCATTACTTCCCAAATCTTTCGTTTACGGGGTTCGATTTATCCGGCGACCACTCGGACAGTCGATCTAGTCATTGAATACCAAGATGGCTCCTTTGTTATTGGTGAACACCACTTAAATCCTCATCAGCTAGGGGGTAAAAAAATCCGCCGCATCCACCTTTCACCTCAAGCCAGACTTTTTCCTCAAGCCAAAACCGCCATTCAGAAAGCCCACTTGATCATCATCGGACCGGGTGACCTTTATGCCAGCCTGATGTCAAATTTAATTGTCACCGGCATGAAAGCGGTCTTACGACAAACCCAGGCAAAATTACTCTATGTCGTCAATTTAATGACCGTTTTCACTCAAACTCATGGCTACAGTGCGGCTGATCACGTCCGGGTGATTGAGTCAGCCATTGGCAGACGGCTTGATTACATCTTAATTAATCAAGAAGCCATCCCGGCTAAGATTTTAAGCGCTTATCGGCAGCAACAGGAGTTTCCCGTCACCGATGATTTACCCCACGAAGCCCGCATCATCCGCGCTCCCCTCATCACTCAGCGGTTGGTCAAAGCCGAACCGGGCGATACTGTCAGCCGTAGCTTTTTACGTCATAATTCCCGTCGTTTAGCCAATCAAATCATCTCTTTATGTCATTAGCCACGGCCGCCATTGTTTTAGCTGCCGGTGAAGGTACTCGGATCAAAGCCACCCGTCAGCTCAATAAAGTCGCCTTTCCTCTTGGTGGCCGACCCATGATCTGGTACACCGTTCACCACCTCAAGTCGGCTAAAATCTCACCGATTGTGGTGGTGGTTGGTTTTGCCGCGACGTCAGTCAAACAGGCCTTAGGTCAGTCGGTCCACTATGCCTGGCAACGACAGCGCCTCGGTACCGGCCATGCGGTTAAAGTCGGCCTAAAATTAATTCATCCTCAAGTTACTACTGTCCTAACTATGTACGGTGACGATTCGGCTTTTTATCCGCCGCCTTTATTTCACTCGCTTTTAAAGCATCATCGTCAGCATCAGGCGGACATTTCGCTCTTAACCGTCGTCGTTCCCGATCCCACCGGCTTGGGCCGGATTATTCGGTCTGCCGCTGGTCAACTCCTGGCCATCGTCGAACATAAACATGCCACCCCCGCCCAACGTCAAATTAAAGAGATTAATACCGGCCTCTTCTGTTTTGATGTCAAATTTTTACACCAAAATCTTCCCCGCTTACATAAAAACCTCTCAGGTGGTGAATACTATTTAACCGACTTGGTCGCCGCCGCTGTCTCGCAACATTTGGTCGTAGTCCCCTTTACCTGGCCAGATGCTCAGGTTTGGCAGGGACTCAACACCCAAGTTGAGTATCAGCGGCTCTTATCTCGATCAATCCCGCCTGTTAAGCCGGTCTGATTCATGAGATAATTAGCCCTATGCCGAAAGTTGCTCTTCACCCGCGTTTGTTGTTGGCCTATAGTCAGGTAACCGACGGCAACATGGATTTTCGTTTTGGCACGCCTAAGGAAGTCCGTCAGCATCGCCAGCAATTTTTTGCCACTTTGAAGCAGAATTATCGCGACGCGATTGAGGCCGCCCAAATTCACTTTGATCGGCTCTTAGTCCTCAACAGTGAAAACGGTAAAATGTGGCGTGGCATGAATGTTACCGGGGTTGATGGTTTTGTCACCACCGAACCCTCGGTCATCATGATGATCCGCACGGCTGACTGTGTCCCCTTAGTTCTTTATGATCCGGCGCATCACGCCATGGCTTTACTCCATGCCGGTTGGCGGGGGACCGTTAAAGGCATGGCTACTACCGGCTTAGCCCGTCTGGTTAAAGAATATCAAACCGATCCGAGACAAGTCTTGGTCTGGTTGGGTCCGGCCGCTCGAGTGTGTCATTTAACTTTCCCGGAAATTCCGTCGGAATTTGAGCATGAGCTGTGGCAGCCTTACCTCAAAATCAACTTTCAGTCAGTAGCTGTTGATCTCATTGCTTACATTAAAGCCACTCTCCATCAAGCCGGAGTCAAAAAAAGCTCGATGGTTGACAGTCACTTGTGTACTGTCGAACTGCCGGAGTTATTTTCTCATCGTCGCTCTCAGGCCGACGGTAGTCCGGCCGGTCGCCTGGCCGTGGTCGCCAAACTCAAGTAAACACCCAAGGGTTGAAACGGTTATGTCAGCCAGTCAAAATTCACCTTTTGTTGCCGGTCAACGGGTCCACTTGACTGGCATAAAAGGTGTCGGCATGACGGCTCTGGCCTTGTGTCTCCAGGATCTGGGTTTAATTGTCAGCGGCAGTGATGTCGCCGATGAATATGTGACTCAAGATATCCTGCGTCAGCGGGGGATTGTCCCCCAAGTCGATTTTTCTGACGCAGTGTTTCAATCACCCCTTGACCTCTTGATTTATACCGGGGCTCACGGTGGTCTGCATAACCCTCAAGTGGTAACCGCTCAAAAACTAGGTTTGCCGGTTATGTCCCAAGCTCAGGCAGTTGGCGCCCTCATGGTCGGTAAACTGGGCATTTCCGTTTGCGGGGTTGGTGGTAAAACATCGACATCGGCCATGATTGCCACTATTCTTGATTATGCCGGTTTTAAACCCTCTTACTGCATTGGCGTCGGTAAAGTCTTAAATTTACAGTTCCCCGGCCGCCTGGATAGCGGTCGCCATTTTGTGGCTGAAGCGGACGAATACTTGGTTTCTCCTGGAGCCGATCTCACCCCTCGCTTTATGCATCAGAAACCGTCGGTCATTGTCTGTACTAATGTGGCTCATGATCACCCCGACGCTTACCCCGATTTAAATGCCACCAAAACCGTCTTTGCCAATTTTTTTGCCAGTCTCCCTCAAGATGGGCTGCTAGTATTAAACGGTAATAGCGGCCCTTTGCGCCAAATTAAATTAGGCAGCCAATCGACCCTTTGGTATGGTTTGTCTTCACCTCATAACGATTGGTGGGTGGCCAATAACTTTGTCGGTGAAGGTAAACAGATGGTCCAAATCAACAGCCGCCAATCGGAAACTTATCAATTTACTTTAAGCGTACCCGGTCGCTTCAACGCTCTCAATGCCCTGGCTGCCTTTATCGTCAGTCGCTATTTAGGCCTCAAGCCCTCAACTATCTTAGAAGCCTTACAGTTGTTTCGCGGCAGCCTGCGTCGGTTCGAAAAAGTGGGCGAGTGGGGTAGTGTCTTACTCTATGATGATTATGCTCATCATCCCAGTCAGATTTTTGCTACCCTCCAGGCTGCTCGGCAATGGTTACCCCTCTATAAAATTGTGGTCGTGTTCCAACCCCATACTTACTCGAGAACTAAAATTCTCCTCAATCAATTCGCCAAAAGCTTTACCTATGCCGATCAGGTGATTATTACCGATATTTATGCTTCAGCCCGGGAAAAACCCGATCCGACTATTTCCGGAGCCGCTTTAGCCGCTGCGGTCGCCCAGCACCATCCGGCAACTGTCTATGTGCCGCAACCAGAATTACCTCAGTATTTAAAAGCCCATTTAAAGGATCATGATGCCCTGTTTACCATGGGGGCCGGCGATATTTACCAGTTACACCAAGCCTTAAAACATGCTTAAGTTAAAAGTCCCTTTAGCCCCTTATACATATGCTAAAATTGGCGGCCCGGCCCAGCGGTTAATGGTCGTCCATTCCGTCTCCGAGCTTAAAGCGGCGGTGAAACTCGCCCAAACCAAAGGTTGGCCGTTAACTGTTCTAGGTTCGGCTTCCAACGTCATTATTGCCGATGCCGGTTTAACCGGTTTAGTCATTATTGATCGGGCTCAGGCGGTCAGCCAACCTCAGCCGGGTTTAGTGAGGGTGGCTTCCGGGACTTTAATGAGTCAGTTAATCCATTTTACGATTCAGCACGGCTTAGCCGGACTCGCCGAATTCCTGGGTATTCCCGGCACTGTCGGCGGGGCGCTTTATAACAATTCCCATCATTTAAATCACCTGATTGGCGACCTAGTCACTCAAGTGACCATCATCGATGAGCGGGGTCGGGTCCGTCGTCTGCCTCGGTCAGCCTGTCAGTTTGCCTATGATGCCTCCATTTTCCAAAAGCAACCGTGGATTATTCTCTCGGCCACTTTCAATCTTTCTCCCGCCGAGCCACAATCGCTCCAAACCTTGGCTAGAGCCGCTCTCCAGCGCCGGCGTCAGACTCAGCCATTAAACTTCCCTTCATCCGGATGTATGTTTAAAAACCCAGAGAAGACGGCTAAGCAACGCCTGGAAACCCAAAAACTCCCACCCTTTGCCGGCTTCTTAATAGATCAATGTGGCTTAAAAGGTGTCACTTCAGGTGGGGCTCAAGTCAGTCCCCTTCATGCCAACTTTATTGTGAATCTAAACCATGCCTCCGCCCAAGATGTCGTCCGTTTGAGCAACCGGGTTCGCCGCCAAGTCCATGACCGTTTTGGTGTCTGGTTGGAACGGGAAATCTTTTTTTTAGGCCACCATCCCCAATTAGATTCAACCCCAAAGGAGTCATTAAACTATGGCTAAATTTATCATCACCGGTGGTCAACCGTTATATGGCAGTGTCCGCTTAGGTGGCGCCAAAAATGCCAGCTTTAAACTGATGCTGGCTAGTCTTCTGATGCAGTCCGAAAGTCGGCTCTTAAATTTCTCCCGCATCTCCGAAGTCAATCTGGTGGCTCAGGCTATCTCCGCCCTCGGCGGTACCATCACTAGAAGAGGGGAGCGGACTTTGTTTATAAATCCCCAAACCCTGAAGACCTTTAGCTTACCCCAAAAATTCGGGGCGGCTTCCCGGTCGGCCCCCATGTTTTTACCGGTCTTACTCCATCGTTTCGGTCGGGCCGAAGTGCCTTTGCCCGGCGGTGATCAACTCGGCCAGCGCTCCATCGCCTGGCACCTGGAAGCCTTAGCTCAAATGGGGGCTCATATCAGTCAATCAGGCACAACGTTAAAGGCAGTCACTGCCGGATTGCATGGCACCACTTATCGCTTCCCCAAAAATTCCCATACCGGCACTGAAACCGTCATTATGGCGGCCGTCCTGGCTCACGGCCAAACCCTGATCCAAAACGCGGCTCAAGAACCGGAAGTGGATGATTTAATCAATTTTCTCAACCATGCCGGTGCTCGTATCCGGCGCCTAGTCTCCCGGCAAATTGCCATCGAGGGGGTGGCTCGGTTGGCCGGCACTATCCACCAGATTATGCCTGATCGGAATGAAGCCGTGTCTTATGCCTGCGCTGCCCTGATTACTCGGGGTGATATTATTGTTGAAAATGCTCAAAGTCAGCACCTCGAAGCCTTTTTAGCCAAATTAAATGATATCGGTGCTGGTTTTGAACTTGGCTCTTTTGGGATCCGTTTTTATTATCATCAACCGCTTCAGGCTTGCACTGTTGTCACCGCCCCCCACCCCGGTTTTATGACCGACTGGCAGCCGCTTTGGGCGGTTTTGGCCACCCAGCTCCAAGGCACATCGGTGATCCATGAAACTGTCCATGTTGACCGTTTCCAATATTTGGACCATTTAATTAAAATGGGGGCTAAAGTGAAGCCGTTTTCCCCCAAAATCGCTCAACCTGAAAAATTTTATAACTTTGTTTATACTCAGGCTGGTAAACATAACCCAGCCGCTCGCATTTATGGTCCTACCAGGCTCAAAGCCGGCAAATTTACCTGTCGTGACCTGCGTCATGGGGCTACTTTAGTCTTGGCGGCCTTGGCGGCTCGTGGTACCTCGATCTTAAGTCAAGTCGACCAAATCGATCGTGGTTATGAGGAATTTGATCAGCGCTTGGGCAGTTTAGGGGCTAACATCCAGCGGCAAGCCACTTAAAAATCAACTACAATAAGCCTATGCGTCGTTTCCACCATATCTCCTTTTATCACGCCTTTCAGGGATTAAAGACGACTTTCCTCTCTCAACCTAATCTGCGCCTGCATCTTTTGGCCGCTGGCATAGTCCTCATGGCCGGGATCTACTTTCAACTGACTCGCTGGGAATGGCTCATCCTCATGTTCACCGTCATGTGGGTCCTGGTGACCGAAATGGTTAACACGGTCATTGAAGCCATTTGCGATTTATTAACCAGTGACTATCACCGGGAGGTGAAAGTGGCCAAAGACGTGGCTTCGGCCATGGTCCTGGTGGGCACCCTGGGGGCGGTCATGGTCGGTGTCGTCATCTTTTTGCCCTACCTGCTAAACTGGTTTTCCTTATGATGCTCCAATTGGGTCTCTTACTCTTTGCCTTTATTATTACCAGTCTGACCATCGTCCCTTATATCAATTTGCTTTACAAATTAAAGTTCCAACGCCTTAAACAAAAAACTGTTGATGCTTTCGGCCAGCGGACTCCGATCTTTGACAGGCTCCATCACCAAAAAGCCGGCACCCCTATCGGCGGTGGTCTCCTAATTCTGATCATTGTTTCCACCGTTTTTGCCCTGCTCATGCCGTTCTTACAGGTGGCGGGCGTCCCGATTACCCAGATTCACCCCTTAGGTGCCGAAACTCGGATTATCTTTTTTACCTTCATCAGCTTTGGTTTACTCGGCCTCTATGACGACGTCATGAAGTTTTTTCAGGTTGATCGTCACCGCTTTTTTGGCCTGCGCTTAAGGCATAAATTTCTGATTCAAGCGATCTTAAGTTTTACGGTTGCTTGGATGCTCTATGCCTGGTTAAAAATTGATATCCTAAACCTCCCTTTTCTGGGGGTGTTTCATTTAGGTTTATGGTCTATCCCCATGAGCGCTTTGGTCATTCTCTCCTTCACCAACGCCGTTAATATTACCGACGGTTTAGATGGCTTGGCCTCGGGTTTACTCATGATTGTCCTTTTTGCTTTCTGGATCATCTCCGCTTCTATTCTAGATACTCCCTTATCCGTTTTTCTCTCGGTTTGGCTGGGTGCCTTAATTGCCTTTTTATATTTTAACGTTTACCCGGCTCGCTTCATGATGGGTGACGTCGGCGCTTTGGCTTTTGGCGCCACTATTGCCGTCGTCGGCCTGCTTTTGGGCAAGGTGATGGCTTTGATTATTATCGGTGCCCTCTTTGTCGCCGAACTCACCTCTTCTTTCCTCCAACTTTCCTCCAAACGCTTTTTCCACCGTAAACTCTTTCCGGTCGCTCCTTTGCACCTTTGGCTGCAACATAAAGGTTGGGAAGAACCGAAAATCGTCATGAGAGCCTGGTTGGCGGGGATCATGTTGGCCGTCTTCGGGCTCTGGTTAGCCGCTATATGAAACGCTTGCCTTTAAGCTTGGCCCGGCGCTCGATACTACGAGCCCCGGATTGGGTCACTGGTTTGACCATCTGTATCTGTTGTCTTATCGGGGTGGTCATGATCTTTAACGCTTCCCATATTGATGCCTATCTTCAGTTTGGCGATAAATTCCGCTATGCTCGATTGCAGGGCTTATGGTGGCTGACCGGAGTCTTGGCCATGATTCTGATCACTTTTGTCCCCTTATCCTGGTTTAAAAAAATCGCTCCCTATTTTCTCGGTCTGGTTATCTGTCTCTTGATGGCGGTATTAATACCTGGTGTCGGGTCTAAATATCAAGGTGCCCGTCGTTGGTTAACTCTGGGTAATTTAGTCATCCAACCGTCAGAATTGGCCAAATTAGCCTTGGTTATGTACCTTCCGGCTTTATTGTACCGACCCCGGTCTTTCCCTCTATTTATAATTATTTTGAGTTTGACTGCCGGGCTAATCATCCTCCAACCCGATTTCGGCACCGCCATGATCATTTTATTGCTCGGTTTCGGTCTCTATTTTCTGGCTGGCGCCTCGCTGAAAAAGCTTATCCCTGTCGGCCTGCTCGGGGCGGTAATCGCCGTGATTTTGGTCTTAACCTCACCTTATCGCTGGTCTCGGGTCCAAACATTTTTTAATCCCAATCTGGATCCCGAAGGCACTTCCTATCATTTACGCCAGATCTTGATTGCCCTGGGTTCCGGTGGCTTTACCGGTACTGGTTTTGGCCGCTCCCGCCAAAAATTCCAATACTTACCTGAAGCCACTACCGATTCAATTTTTGCGGTTATTGCCGAAGAAACCGGCTTCTTGGGGGCTGCCGCCTTAAGTCTGGTCTTCTTCGCTCTTTTTTGGCGGATGGCTGCCGTGGCCACTCAGCTTCCCAGTCACTATCCTCAACTCTTAGCTGCCGGGGTCGCCTTATGGTTTATCATTCAAACTTTTATTAACCTTGCGGCCATGGTCTCTCTGATTCCCTTAACTGGCGTCCCGTTACCCTTTATTTCCTATGGTGGCTCGGCTTTGTTTACCTCACTCTTGGCAGTCGGCTTTTATCTCAACGCCAGTCACTATCGCCAACATTAACTTATGAAACTCTGTTTAGTTGGCGGCCATTTAACTCCGGCCATAGCCTTAGCCCAAGTGGCCAAACTTCATGGTGACCAGGTCATTTTTATGGGTCGGGTCTTTGGTCGTTACCGGGCTTTGTCTCCCAGTCATGAAGCTGCAGCCGTAGCCGCTTTAGGCCTTGATTTTTATCCCTTTATGGCCCCCCGCTTTGGTGACCACCCCTGGCTTAACGGTCTCTTAATTTTGCCCCTCTTAGGCTGGCATTTCATCAAAGCCTTAAAATTATTGCATCAAACCCGACCTCAAGTAGTAGTCGGTTTTGGCAGCTATTTAGCCTTACCCTTGGGTTTGGCTGCGGTTTGTTTACGCCTACCGTTAGCCATTCACGAACAAACCACCGTTCCTGGCCTGGTTAACCGCCTCTTAGCTCAGCTGGCTGCCTTTATCGGTCTGGGTTTTGCGGCCGCTAAACCCTATTTCCCCCCCCAAAAATCTGTTTTCATTGGTAATCCCCTTCGTCCCAGTTTCTTAACCGAGTCGCTCCATCGCCCTGCCTGGTTAAAACCCTTAAACCAACCCTTACTTTATGTCACTGGCGGTAGTCAAGGATCTAGCCAATTGAATCACCTGGTTATGGCTCTCTATCCCTCACTCTTAAAGCGCTTTGTCATGGTTCACCAAACCGGTGGTCAGTCAGCCCCATCACTTCAAGTTCAGTCTCACCACCAAAAAAACCTCTATCGCCGTCGCTCTTTGACTGAAACCGAAGTTGCCTGGATGATGCGCCATGCCCGCCTCGTCGTTTCCCGAGCTGGGGCGAACACTCTCACCGAAATTATCATTAGCGCCAAACCTGCCGTTCTCATACCCTTACCCCACGCTCGTTTTGCCGAGCAGTCTCACAACGCGGCGGTCTTAGCCCAAGCTGGCACGGCTCTGGTCTTAACTACCGACCCGGTCACTCCGCCTCAACTGTTAGCGGCTGTGAATCGGCTCTACCAAAATTATCACACCTATCAATTGGCGGCGGACCGCCTCTCTCAACCTTGGCCGCGTGATTCGGCCAAGAGGTTCTACCAACATTTAACCCCCCTGGCCCGTCCCTCAACTTGAAATTATTTATGCTCTGTCGAGTCTTGACCGTGGCTGCTTTGGTTCTAACTGTCACCTTAGGCTGGTTATTAGAATTTAAGTGGCTGGTCGTCCGCCAAGTTACTTGTTATCTTGAGGATCAATCACCCTGTTCTACCAAACTTACTGCTGCGCTTTCCCCTTATTCAGGTTTACCCTTATTTTCCCCAGAGCTAAAAAGCTTTAACCAACAATTACCGACCCGAACTCAGGGTTACCGTTTGCTGCGGCAGTCTCAAACTTGGTTTGGCCAACTCACCTTTGTCTTTGCCGCCAAACCACCCCTGGTTAGTCTGGCTAATCCCGGTACCCAAGATTGGCTGCTGATTACCGATGACGGCACCTTTATTAGTCAAACCAATCAACCACCGGCCGGCACCACCAAGGTTACCTATGCCGCCTCCTATCAGCCTCAAGCGGCTAACCTGCCTTTACCCTTAACTGCCTTTATTGCCGCCTTGGTTAACCAGCTGCATCTCAAGGGGGTGCCGGTAGCCACTATGCAAATCTTTCATGATCAAGTTATTGCCGGCAGTTTACCTGATCAGAAAACAGCGCTATTTAGCGCCGCCCAGCCGGTTTCCAGGCAGGTTGCCTCTTTACAACTAATTTTGACCAAAGCTACAATGGACCCAAACCTACCGGTCATCGATGTTCGGTATGAAAAACCGGTGTTGCGTGCTGCGATACCCGGACAAACCAGCTTATCGATTGAAAGCAACCACTAATCTATTATGGCCAAAGGTCGTCTCTTGGCAGGTATCGATATCGGCACTGACAAAATTTGCACCGTCATTGCCAGTCAGGCTGAAACTAGCGGTTTAACCAACGTTATTGGTGTGGCCACCGCTCAGAGTCAGGGCTTAAGAAAAAGTCAAATCGTTGATTTGGAGGAAACCATTTCGGCCATCACCGACAGCGTCGAAGCCGCCGAACGCATGGCCGGTTATAACTTGAGTAGTGCCTTTGTCTCAGTTTCCGGAGTTCACATCGAATCCCAAAATTCTCAAGGCGTGGTGGCTGTCTCCGAACCTGAGGGTGAAATCACTCCCCAAGACATCGATCGTGTCATCGAAGCCGCTCGCGCCGTGGCTTTACCGTCCTCCCGTGAAGTCATCCACGTCATTCCTCGGGATTTTACGGTTGATGCCCAAAGCGGCATCAAAGACCCCAAAGGCATGACCGGGGTTCGCTTGGAAGCCGAAGCCCATATCATCACTGGGGCGGTGACCGCTCTAAAAAATGTCTATAAATGCTTGGATGAACTGGGTATTGCCTTAAGCGGGCCGGTATTTAGCGGTTTAGCTAGCGCTACTGGTGTCCTTTCCGAAACCGAAAAGGAATTGGGGGTGGCCTGTCTGGATATCGGTGCCGGTACCACCAGTGTCACCGTCTATGTGGAAGACGCTCTGACTTACTCCGCCGTTATTCCGGTTGGTGCCCGCAATTTGACTAACGATTTAGCCATCGGCATGCGCCTCAGTTTGGCCAGTGCCGAAAAAATTAAACTATTTTTGAGTCAAACCGAAGCCGATAGTCAGCCGCCACCCAATGCCACCGCTGCCCAGATCGCCAAATTTAAAAAGGAATTTGATACCATCGACCTTAAAGCCCTCGGCATTAAAGAAGAAACCACCGTTACCTCTCGCCGGGCGTTAGTCGATGGTATTATTCGACCTCGACTCAAAGAAATTTTCCAGTTAGTGGGCCAGCACCTCAAAGATGCCGGTTTAATTGATCAAATTCCGGCTGGTTTAGTCATCGCCGGCGGCGGTGCTTTGACTGTTGCTAGTTTGGATATGACCAAGCGCACTTTATCTTTACCGGCTCGTTTAGGTCAGCCTCAAGGTTTAACTGGTTTAGTTGATGAACTCGGTTCACCCCTTTATGCCACCGCCGTCGGCTTAATCCTTTATGCTCAAGAACACGGGGCTTTTCAACCGCTAAGCTCACCTCGCTCACCGTCACTCAAAACCAAAATTAGCCACTTGCCCCTAAAACAGTCGTACCAAAAACTGGTCGGTTTAGTTAAATCGCTTCTGCCCGGTTAAGCTGTCTTTAAGCCTCAAATTTTCATGATACAATCACCCTAATCGTTATTGTGTCCAGCATTTTTTATGGCTTTGGTTAAACCGGATATCCAATTATTTGCTAAAATTAAGGTTATCGGCATTGGTGGCGGTGGCGGCAATGCCATTAGTTCGATGATGAAGGACGCTCGGATTCGCGGGGTCGATTTTGTTTCCATCAACACCGATTCTCAAGCCTTACTAGCTCACCAAGCCAGTACTAAACTTCAAATCGGTGAATCCATTACCAAGGGTCTGGGCTCCGGCGCCGATCCGGAGTTGGGACGTCAAGCAGCTGAAGAGTCCCGAGAAAAAATCCACGATTTAGTTTTTGACACCGATATGGTCTTTATTACCGCCGGCATGGGTGGTGGTACCGGTACTGGTGCCAGTCCCATCATCGCCGAAATTGCTAAAGAAACCGGCGCTTTAACTGTGGCGGTGGTCACCAAACCCTTTACTTTTGAGGGTACTCGACGCCAGACCATCGCCGAGGAGGGGATTGATAAGCTCAAAGATAAAGTTGATACCCTTATCGTCATACCCAACCAAAGGCTGATTGATGCCATTGATAAAAAAATGACTCTCTTAGAAGCTTTTCGAGTGGCCGATTCCGTTTTAGGTCAAGGGGTTCAAGGTATTTCCGATTTAATTACCGTTCCCGGTTTAATCAATGTGGATTTTGCCGATGTTAGAGCCATTATGACCGATGCTGGTTCTGCTTTGATGGGTATTGGCACCGGTGTCGGTGAGGATCGGGCGATCATTGCCGCTAAGGCGGCAGTGGCTTCACCTCTCCTTGAAGTCTCGATTGAAGGTGCTAAAGGTATTTTATTTAACATTACCGGTGGTGAAGATTTAACTATGGCCGAAGTTAACGATGCCGCCCAGATAATCTCCCAATCCTCCGATCCTGACGCCAATATTATTTTTGGCGCTGCCATTGATAGCAAAATGGCTAATGAAGTCAAAATTTCGGTGATTGCCACCGGCTTTGAAGAAGGTTATGAAGCCGGCGTCTACCGCCATCGCCCAGCCAACTATTTTGGTATGGCCAACCAAACATTTACACCCAAATCTACCTCCATTTCACCCCCCACTCCAGTTCAAACCACCGCTCCCACCGATGACGCCGATCACTCTCAACCGCCGCCGGTACTTCCCGAATCCCCCAGTGAACCCCAGGACGAATTCGATATCCCCGCCTTCCTTCGCCAGAAATAAACTCCTATGACTGAAACTTTTAAACTATCTTGTTTCGAGCGGAGTTTATGGCTTAGCTTTTCCGGCTTTATTGCTATCGCCGTTCTAGCTGAAGGTCACCCCGAAGGTTTAATCATAACTATTCCTTTTTTACTTATTGCGCTTTCCGATTTATATCCAGCCAACTCAGAAAAACAACCTCCTCAAAATTGATCATAATAAGCTCTATACTATAGCAGTCATCACCGTCTAGTTTTTCTATGTCTAAAGTGATCTTACCCCTCAAACAATTTGGCCAGCCGCTTGATTATCCTCAAATGGAACTGGCGGTTTTAGCCTATTGGGATCAGATCCAGGCTTTTGAGCGCTCGGTCTCCGAGCGGCCTCAAACTAAACAGTTCGTTTTTTACGACGGTCCGCCCTTTGCCACCGGTTTACCCCATTACGGCCACCTTTTAAGTTCAATCATGAAAGATATTATTCCTCGTTACTGGACCATGAAGGGCTATCGGGTCGAACGAGTCTGGGGCTGGGATTGTCACGGTCTACCCATCGAAAATATGATCGAACGGGAACTTGGCCTGCACAGTGGCAAGCAGGGGATTGAAGCCTATGGTATCAAAGCCTTTAACCAAGCTTGTCGCTCAGCCATTTTACGCTTCGATCAAGAATGGGCCAAGGTTATTCGCCGTATTGGCCGCTGGGTCGACATGGAGCACTCCTATAAAACCATGGATTTGAATTACATGGAATCGGTTTGGTGGGCCTTTAAACAACTTTATGATAAGGGTCTGGTCTATCAAGGCCGGAAAGTTATCCTTTATTGTCCCCGCTGTGCTACTCCTTTATCCAATTTCGAGATTGCCATGGACAACAGTTATCGCTCCCTCACCGAAAACTCCACTATTTACAAGTTCCCGGTCAAAGATCAACCTCAGACTTATCTATTAGCCTGGTCAACTACCCCTTGGAATAAATTGGCCACGCCGGCGTTAGGGGTCAATCCAGCCTTAACCTATGTCAAAGTTCAACAACAAGCTGAATCTTATATTTTGGCCAAAAGTACTCTTCAGCAGTTAACCGGACCTTACCAGATTATTGACCAAATGAGCGGTCAGGACTTAGCCAAGCTTCAGTTCGAGCTTTTATACGATTTTTATCCGGATCGAGGCGACGCCCAGGCTGGGGTCATCATCGCTGATGACTTTGTCACCGCTGAAGAGGGGACTGGCATTGTCACTTTGGCGGTTTATGGTGAAGACGATTACCGAGTCATGCAAAAAAATCATATCCAGTTGATTGAACACGTCGACGATCAGGGTAAATTAAAAGCTGAAGTTAAACCCTGGGCTGGCTTGGATATCCTGGAAGCTAACCCCTTAATTGGTGCTGACTTGAAGCGTCGCGGCTTGATCTATGCCCTTAAACCTTACACCCATAGTGTCCCGGTTTGTTATCGCTGTCAGACTCGGCTCTACTATGCCCCCTTACCTGCCTGGTTCATCGATATTCAAAAGATTAAACCAAAATTACTTAAAGCCAATGACCAAATTAATTGGTATCCCAAGCATTTAAAGCGTGGTCGCTTTGGCAAAGGTTTACAAACCGCCCCCGATTGGAATATTTCCCGATCCCGTTACTGGGGTACGCCGATGCCCATTTGGATCGGGGATAAAACCGGCACTATCCGGGTGATTGGTTCCTTAGCCGAACTTCAAACTTGGGCGGTAGACCCTGCCGCTGTAGCCAAACTCAACGATCTCCATCGGGAATCCGTAGATCAACTTAAAGTTTACGTGGATGAGGCCAAATCCGAATCCGGAACGAAAATACCTGAGGTTTTTGATTGCTGGGTCGAATCCGGCTCCATGCCTTTTGCCGCTCTCCATTACCCCTTTGAACACCAAGCTGACTTTACCAGCCGTTTCCCGGCTCAATATATTTCCGAGTATATCGCCCAAACCCGAGCCTGGTTTTATACTCTGCACGTCATGTCTGTCTGCCTCTTTGACCAACCAGCTTTTACCAACGCCCTGACCACCGGCACTATTATGGCAGAAGATGGTTCCAAAATGAGTAAAAGTAAAAAGAACTATCCCGATCCGCTGGCCATCATTGACCAATATGGGGTAGATGCCTTACGTTTTTACTTCGCCTCAAGCCCCCTCATGAAAACGGCACAAAACGTTAATTTCAGCCCTGACGCCATTGATGACATCCGTAAAAAAACCCTCAACCTCATCGTCAATGTCCTCAATTTTTACCACACCTTCGCTCCGGTTAACGTCGCTGACGGTTATCCATCCGAGACCCAAACAGTCTTGGATAAATGGCTGATTTCCGAGACTCAAGTTTTAATTCAAACCGTTACCCAAGCCATGGATCATTACGATGTCGTCACTGCTTCCCGGGCACTAATGGACTATGTTTCCGATCTGTCCCATTGGTATTTGCGCCGTTCCCGCGACCGCTTACGTCATGGTGGCCCAAACGGTTGGCAGGTGTTTCAGACCGCTCTACGGAATTGGGCTCTATGTGCCGCCCCCTTCACCCCTTTTGTTACCGAATTAATCTATCAAAACTTGCCTGAACCCCAAAGCGATTCAGTCCATTTGGCCGCTTGGCCTGAAGCTCAGCCTCAGTTAATTCATCCTGAATTAGCCGACAAAATGTTGGAGGTTCGTCGAGTAGCTGAAAGAATCCACGCCCAACGTCAAGCCGCCGGGATTGCCTTGAAACAACCTCTTCATCAAGTTGCCGTTACCTCACCGAACGAAGCACCAAAAACTAACCTACTTCAGGTATTAGCTGATGAAGTCAACGTAAAAACCATTAGTTGGCAAACCGGTCATGAGCTCATAGTCACCTTAGACACCCAGCTGACACCCGAACTCAAAGCCGAAGGTGAAGCTCGAAGCCTGATTCGCGCCATTATGGCTCAACGTAAAGCCTTAAGCGTGGCGGTTTCTACGCCGATAATGGTGACTGCTCCCGCTTGGCCAAAAGAACATACGGCTATGATTAAAGCCAAAGTCAAGGCTCAACAATTAATTCCTGGTTCAGTCTTGGCAGTCAAACCTGTGTTATAGTGGGCGGTGTGACCGAGCGGCGGGCAATTACGGCTCCAGTTTTTATTCTTTTTGGCAGTGCTCTTTTGGTTCTAATTGGCCTCTTAAGCCTGCGTTCCGTTGCTCCCCAAGAGTTCACCACTCAATTTTACTTTACCCTCTTAACTTTCCTGATTGCCTGGGGTATTAGTCGCCTCGATTATCAACTCTACACCTTCTCTCCCTGGCCGTGGTATGGTTTAGCCTTGGCTTTACTTAGCGCTACTTGGCTGTTGGGTGATCCCATTCGCGGGGCTACTCGCTGGCTTAATTTCTTTGGTTTATCGCTGCAAACTTCAGAACTGGTTAAACCCCTTATGATCTTGTTTCTGGCTACCTATTTAACGGCCTATTATCCGACCGATCTCAAAAAACTCATTCGTTTTCTTCTTCTCCTCCTGGTTCCGATTATTCTGGTTTTTCTCCAACCTGACTTAGGCACGGCTTTAATTTTAGTTTGTTTTAGTCTGGCTGGTATCATTGCTGCCGGGATCAATTTTAAAATGTTACTGACGGTCGCCGCTTTCTGTCTTCTGTTTCTCCCCCTTGTATTTCTAGCCTTAAAACCATATCAACTCGAGCGTCTGGCCAGTTTTTTCCAACCTAGTCTCGATCCTCAAGGCCAAGGTTATAATGCCCTCCAAGCTCAGATCGCCGTCGGCTCCGGTCAAATCTTGGGTCGGGGTTTAGGTCAAGGGACTCAGTCTCATTTACGTTTTCTGCCCGAGCGTCACACTGACTTTGTCTTTGCCTCGATCGTCGAAGAACTCGGGTTTTTAGGTGGCCTCCTCATCTTGATCGCTGCCAGCTGTCTTTTGATTGGTTTAAGTCAAGCCGCCAAACAAGCGGCCACCGAGACTGGCAGTATCATTTGTCTGACTACCCTGGCCGCTATTCTCTTCCAATTTTTTATCAATATTGGCATGAATATGAGTTTACTACCCATTACTGGGGTGACCCTGCCTCTTGTCTCGGCCGGCGGTAGCTCGACTTTAAGCTTAGGTTTACTGATCGGCATTTGTCTCTCGGTTGCCTTAAGGCCTCAATCGAGTCACTCAGTTCTCGAAATTCGTTAAGTGGCTGATTGCCAAGCCTCTCATGGCCTGGTACAATCCCCCCTATGGACTACACCGTTATCGAAACTAATGGGACTCAATATTTGGTTAAGCCCAAAGACACCTTGAATTTACTCGGTCAGCTTGGTGAAGTTGGTACCAATCTTAAAGCCAAGACTCTGTTAACGGTATCAGCCGAAAAAGTGGCTCTGGGTACTCCCTATTTAACTTCAGATACTACTATGACCATCACCGGCCTTAAACCAAGCCCTAAAATTCGAGTGGCCACCTATAAAGCCAAATCGCGCTATCGTAAAGTTAAAGGTCACCGCCAAGCTCTAACCATCGTTCAAGTTGCCGCCAAATGAAGTCCGCCTTCACCGGTGTTCTCTTAGGTAATTATCCCGATCTGGCATTTCTCGAGGTCTTGACTGTCTTTAAGCGAGCGGGGCTTAATACCGCTTGGTCTCGACCGTTACCTCACCTGGCTTTAACCACCCCTCCCATCGATTTAACTATCTTTATGCAACTTGGTGGTTCAATTAAGGCTGGCCTGGTAACCGCCGTTAGCCCATCTTCCCTGGCTGCTTTTATTACCGCCGACCTGTTGTCTCGCCAACAGACTCAATTTTGTTTGAATCAGTTTACTAATCAATCTGACCTTAAATCTCTGGCTCATGAAATTAAGCAACTGTTAGCCTCTCACTCGCTTTCGGGGCGTTTTCGCTTGACTAAGGCTACCGCTACTGCCGGTGTCGGCTCAACTTGGGCTGATTATTTAATTTTAGTCGGACCTAAAGTTCCCGTTTCAGTCATGATTACCCAGGCGGTTCAAAACCTTCAGTGGTGGTCAACCAAAGATTACGGCCGCCCGTCAGTTAATGCTCGCCCCGGCCTATTACCTCCAAAAATCGCTCGGATGTTAGTTAATCTGGCTTTACCTGAGGCTGATCTTAATTATCGTCGCTTATTGGATCCCTTTTGTGGTTCGGGCACTATCCTCCAAGAGGCCTTAGATTTAGGTTGTGGTCAAGTTGACGGTTCTGACGTCAGCTTAAGCCAGGTAAAAGCTGCGACTAGCAATTTGACTTGGTTTCACGGCCAAATTAACTGCCCCGGTCAGCTTCTAATTAGTCAAAGGGATGTCATGACCTACTCTTCCAAGTTAAAGCTGCAACCTTACGACGCCATTGTCTTTGAGGGTTATTTAGGACCACCGACCCTCCCGGATTCTCGAATCGAGAGCGAGCTTAAAGGCTTAGGTAAATTTTACCTCGGGGTGTTTAAAAAAATGCTGCCACTGCTTAAACCTTCCGGCCGCTTGGTTGCCGCTCTACCGGCTTATCTCACTCCCGGTGATAATTATCGCACCGTGCCTGTTTTCATTGACACCTGTGAAAAGCTTGGGTATACTCTCCTCGTTCCCCCGATGCTTATCGGTCGGCCAAAAGCTCGGATTAAGCGTCAAATTATTATCCTATGTCCAAAGTCAAACAATCCGGTAAAACTCGCCAGCACGCCAATCGTCCCGGTAAACGCTTAGGGGTAAAAAAAGCTGGTGGCCAAACGGTCAAAACCGGTCAAATTCTGGTCCGGCAACGGGGTACCCGTTTTCACGCCGGTCGCGGGGTGGCTTTGGGTCGGGATCATACCATTTTTGCCTTAATTAACGGCCGGGTCGCCTTTTCGACTCGACTGGGTAAAAACTACGTTCAAGTTACTCCCGTCTAAATTTATGGCCGATTCGGTTGACTTAATCCCACTTGATCATCTTCAGCCCAATCCGCTCCAACCTCGTGGTTCTCTCACCCCCGACTCTCTCCAAGACCTGGTCGAATCCATCCGACAACACGGTATCCTGGAACCTTTAATTGTCGCTCAAACTCCGGCCGGTTTACAGATTATTGCCGGTGAGCGGCGTTGGCGAGCGGCTAAGATTGTCGGCTTAACCCAAGTCCCGGTGGTCATCAAGCAAACCTCTCCTCAAGGCATGCTGGAAATGGCTATCATCGAGAATGTCCAGCGCACCGATTTAAATCCTCTCGAGCGGGCTAAAGCCTTTGATCGTCTCCATCTTGAGTTTAATCTCAGCACCAACGACATTGCCCAACGGATTTCCAAATCCCCCTCATATGTCTCCAATACTTTACGGTTACTTAAACTCCCTGATGCCTTAAAAGATGGTTTGCTTTCCGGGGTTATCACCGAAGGTCATGCTCGAGCCCTCTCGGCGATTGAGGACCCTCGGGCGATGATCGAAGCCTACAAAATCGTCATGCGCGAGTCGGCCTCGGTCCGTCGGGCTGAAGAGTTAGCTCGCCGCTTTAAACACGACACCGGCCAAAAGCCAAAAGCTAAACATTTAGCCAGTCAAACTTTGCTCCTGTCTCAAGAATTAGATCGCATGCAAGATGACATTCAAGCCTCTTTGGGTCAGATCTCTCAGGTTAAATTGAAGCAGTCACAGCGTCAAACCAAACTTTTTATCGTTCTCAAGGGGTCTCCCAAAATCACCGATGATATTTTAAAAAGGATACATCAGGTCTTAATCACTCTCAAACCTCAGAATCCGGCGTAAGTAGTTTTTTCCAATTGTCCAATCCGATTCAGCGGCCAATATCTAAAGAAAACGTGACCGACGATATTACCCATTTCGACTGGTCCCCAAGTGCGTGAATCGCTGGAATGCGGCCGATTATCACCCAGGACAAAATATTGTCCGGTGGGGATGGTCACCGGTCCATTGGCCATGTAAGCTCCCGGGCGTGTTTCGATGGCTGCCCCTATATAAGTTTCATCCAACGGTTGGTTATTAACGACGACGTGATTGTTGGTAATCGTGACCGTATCCCCGGGTAAACCAATCACTCTTTTGATAAAATCACAACCGGCGCCCTCGGGACATTGAGCTTGTGGGGGTGACCGAAAGACCACTACATCCCCGCGTTTCGGCTGGTTAAATTTATAGGAAATTTTATCGGTTAAGAGATATTCACCGTGGTGAAAATTAGGAATCATCGAGTCCCCGTTTACCTGGTGCGGCTGCATTAAAAACAGGTAAACAATTAAAAAGATCGATAAGGCAATTACCACCGTTTCAATAATGTCTAAGAAGAAACCGCCGATGGTTCTAAACACTGTTGACATAGATAAATTGCCCAAAAACTGCCCGACTGACCGGGCGACCCCATTATTGCTTTATCCGGATTCGCTGGCAAGACCTAGTTTCTCCTGGTAGAATAAGTCAAATCGACCGCCATTTACCGGACCGCTTAGCTCAGCCGGCAGAGCGCTTCGTTCACATCGAAGAGGTCGCAGGTTCAAATCCTGCAGCGGTCACTTAAAAAGAATTTTGCCGCGGTGGCGGAACCGGCAGACGCGTACGCTTCAGGAGCGTATGCCCACTTACGGGCGTGGAGGTTCAAATCCTCTCCGCGGCACGTTAAAATAGTTTGGCTGTTAAGCCGAGGTGGTGAAACTGGCAGACACGCAGCCTTGAGGAGGCTGTGCCCTTTAACAAGGCGTGGAGGTTCAAGTCCTCTCCTCGGCACTCAATTATAGGACTCATAGCTCAGCTGGCAGAGCGCTTCTTTTACACAGAAGAGGTCAGGGGTTCAAATCCTCTTGAGTCCACCCTTAGCCAAGCTAGCCAACCTTTCGACTTTGCTCAAAGTCATACAGGTGGTAAGTTAGGAGATAATGCCAAGCTAGCCAAGGTGGTCACTTTTCTAGCCTGGAGCCAAAGTGATTATCTAATAGATTAATCGAGAAAATCTCCATATCTTGTAACTAGATATGCTAGTTACACAGATAGATGGGGACAAGTTCCAGCAATTCCTTTACACAGAAAAAGGATTGAGCCGGAACCCAACTTCCCATAATTCCAATACGGCAAGGTTTCGACTGATCCAAAAGTTCTTGGTGAATTTGGAGTGGGAAAAAGAGAATTTCAGAGATTTAATAAGTGGTATGGAGGAACGAGGAAATAAACCCTCAACAATCAATAAAATAATCACCATGGGGAAATATATCGATGAATACCTCGGTTCAGACACAACCAAGGGGTTCAAATATCGAAGGGAACGAGTAGCTAAAATTGATAATCTATTGACTCCTCAAGAAATCCGTCAACTAGCTGAAATACAAATTGCATACTCAAAGTTTAGGGGTTACATTAACGATCGCCAGAAGACCTTAATAATGCTTCTCGGTACCACCGGCTGTCGTATCTCCGAGGCCTTAAATCTTACCTGGGATGAAGTTTACCTGAATCCAAAACCTCATGTAGTTTTCTTACTTACCAAAAATGGTGAAGATAGGAAGGTGCCAATAGGGGATGAGGTTTACCGCCTAGTACAAACCCTCCCACACATGGGTAAAAACGTCTTTTTTTCTTGTAGACAGGGCATTTATAACCTGCAACAAAACAACCTTGACCTAAAAAGAAGGGCTAAGTTATGCCATATTAATAAAAGGATTTATAATCATCTTTTCCGCCACTCCTTCATTTCAACCATGCTGGAGATCGGAACCAGTGAATCAGATGTAATGAAGCTAGTTGGACACCATGATTATAAAAGCCTGCTTAGGTATAAGAACAGCCAGCTAGATTATTATTCTGGAGTAATTAGATTCCATCCCTTGTTAAATTCAGAAATCACCTGGAAAGAACGCACTCATCAATTGTCTGAATTGATCCATAAGATTTACGATACAGATAAATTCCCATTAAGTATTGACTGTAACGAAAGTTTAGTATCAATCACTATCCGTAATCTTGATTCCCTTTAAAATATCTGATTATTTTCACCCCAGTATTTTTTAAGAAATGACACCTCACCTGGATCTGCAAAAAAGGTTAAAGCCTTACAAAACCCGGAATAACCCTGGCGATCGAAGTCGCTTTCCACCCAAATAGATTTTCCCCAAATATCCACGACTTTATGTGGGAGGTACCTGATCCTGCATTTATAATGTGCTTCTTCTCTTAGATTGGTCTGGACCTTTTGTATTATTCAGGTATTTTATTTGTTTAATGGACTTTCCCACAACCCGTATAGATTTATGATCGTCAATTTGTACCGACACAAAGATTTTGATCCCTAGTGGTCTCTTACTCATGCTTTTTCTCCATCACTGGATATTTTGATACAAGAATCAAATCCTCTATCTTTCCTCCAACTAATTAGAGCGTCGTGAATACTCACAAAATCTCTATTTAACTCTCGCTTCCGCAGTTGTCTTTCAGAGTTAGGTTTATAGCCGCCGTTAAGATCGGCATCAATCAACTTACCAAACTCCTCATCATTTCGAGCTAGATTGGTTAATAGAGAAGATCGTCGGGACATACCTTTCTTCCATCTGCCCATTGGTTTTGGACAGCAATCACTTTATTATCTGGATCACCTTCTAGTTTGAGAGTGCCGGTGGTTTGGAATTGTCGGTTCTTGGCTACAATAACCAAACCGTTATTGGCAAATAACTGTTCGCTATTTACCGCAATCTCCTGTGCATTTTTCTTAAACCTATGAACAAAAATCACACAGTCTGGATCTTGAAATAGAGCACTACTATCTTTGAGGTCGTTAAGGGTGGGAATGGCGGAATCGCTGATAAGTTTCCTAGTATGGGCCACGATCACAACCGGTGTTTCAATATCCCTCGCTAGAGTTTGAAAGTTTCTGATCAAGACTCCAATCTTTGCCTGCATCTGCTCCCCTAAATCAGGAACAAGATAATGGATGTGGTCGATGAAGATTATATCTGCCAGGTGTAGGTTGCTTCTGATGTGAGCTTCTATTTCCAGGTAACTGATACCAACATCAGGGGCGACAATCTTTAAGTTCTCAATCTCCTCGTCGCCATAAATCGAATGGATGGGAGCGGTAATAGCATGGCCTGATTCCAGTGAGTAAATCAGTACTTTTTTGTTTTGTTCAACCGCTATGTTGGCCGCAATGTTGCCTAAGAAGGTGGTTTTCCCGGAACTGGTTACACCAGCCAGAATGGTGATGGTACCTGGTAAAAACCCCTTAATCATCCTGTCAAGGTAAAAGAAACCAGTCTTGGGAGCTGTCTCTGCCAATTTTAAGTTGTCCTGGTATTTTTAAGATGATTCCAAGTAAGAAAACATCTTCATACAATCCCCCTTTTCATGGCTTCTTGGGCGTATGCTTGATCTCCCCATTCACCCTTGTTGGCCATAGCTTTGAGTTCGGCGTCGGGTTTCAAGCTGGCTAAATAGGCGTAATCCTCCACTACTAACGCCTGGTCTTTAAGAATCTTGTGGAATAAACCGGGGGGATTAGTAATCTTGGCACCTCTGGCTGTATACTGGCCTACTACTTCACACCATTTCTGATAAGTTGAAGTCCATAATTTATTGGAACAAGCATTTGGTTTTTGTATTGGTGGTTTTTCTATAGAAGATATGCTTGTTTCTTTAATTG
>Ga0154763_115_pt1 | contig 50025 bp, 42 predicted proteins | sample Rifle2008BG16ft_FD_105771 | JGI IMG/M metagenome (GOLD analysis project Ga0154763, IMG submission 105771) | Microgenomates group bacterium RBG_16_45_19
GGTGGCCTGAACGGTTTAGAAACAATATGCCCAGCCATAATCATGGTCGGTCTGATGGTCGTGTCAGGACCTCATGCAATTTTGTTGATCTGCCCACTAATCGTATGGCTAATTCTCGGCTTCTTCAACGTTAGGGGAAAAATCTTTGTTGGGAACTCAGGCTCTTTCGCCATAGGCATAACGTTGGCGGCTTTCGCAATTATCTCAGACCTGAAGTTTGACCTAGTGATCTCGATTCTTCCGTACGTATTAAACTCCTCATTGATCCTGCTGACATTCTTTCTTTATAGGAAAAAGGCAAGTGTCACGTTCGACGGAAAAAGACTTGTCTCGGATCACAGACGGAGTCTGGTCACTCTCATAACGTATCATCGTCCGCTGTCAGAACGTCAAGTCGTCCTTGCAATCTCTTTTCTTGTGGCAGCTTCCACGGCGGCAGGCCTGATACTCTACCAATTTCTCTGATTGGTGGGCCTCACGGGTCACCGCGTGAGCAATGTTTAGGAGGGATAGTATAATCTGTTCAGATTGTTTAGGTGGGTGAGTGGACCTCCACCCGTTCCGCCTTGAGAAACCCCGGTGTCGGAGGTGAAAAATTTAGAATTGATAGTAGAAGTCTAACGCTCACTACTATCTTAACAGCGCTCTATGCTACAATTAATATCATTCGAATGAGCACTATCGGCAATCCAACCGTCTACGAACCGATTCAGTTGCGCGTCGCCGATTGTCCACGCCCTAGCTGCACTATTTGGCTGCCCTGTCGTTGGTGGAGTCACTCTGGGCTGCTTTTGGACCAACTCCTACTATTTCCTTGGATTTCAAGACGTCATGTTCGGACCTGTTGCCAACTTGAGCGCTGCAAGCATAATTCTCTTACTCAGCAAACATCGGTTCATAGCATGTGTCTTGGGATCCTTGCCAGTAGGCTTTCTTGTCGGAGGATACCTCGCGATATTCTTCCCCTTTCTCACACCACCTGAGGTTCTCAGTGCCTTACCAGCGTTAGCGGCCATGATAGTCAGCTTGACAATTAACAGCTTGATAGCAATCGCTGGAATAGGATACATGCTTCTCCTTGCGCTCAGCAAGGCCTAGAATCATAGAACCGCTTAGATCCCACGGCCTTAGGATGTTGGCACAGGATGGGCAAGGCCCTTCACATGAAACGTTCCAGCTTTGTCAATCCGATTATCTCATCGAAATCCAGACCCAGAGCGTCCAGAACCTGATCGAAAGTCGAATGAAGATAGGCTATATACTTGTCCACGTCAACTTCATTCTTCGTGGCCATATCGACTGGTCTTACGTGTGGTTCCTTAATGGTTTTTACAAAACTGATCAAGTCGCCAGCCCGCAGGTCAGCACCATTCTCCTTCAAGATCTTTGCCGCTTTCACGTGTTGAGGCGTCGTCTTCGTGTAGCGTTCGATATCTTCGCCTAACACGACATTGAAGGCTAGATCATTCATGTTTTCCCATTCTCGTCTTTTCAACTGCGTGTAACGGTCTAGAACGATTTCCGCAATGCTTTTCTTAGCATTTTCAAAGTCGGCAGGCGTCTTAACCTGTGCCAATCGAGATTTCATGTTCTCGAAAGATTTCTTGATAAAAACGGGGATATGACGTTTTTTTCCAGTTAATCCTTTGACATCGACTGCGCCATCTTCTAGAACGCCTAGGTAGTTCTTCTTGCGCGAGCTGAAAACCGCATATCGGTACAGCTTGTCCACATCGAGACTCATTTTGAGCTCAAGCTCCGTCCAATGGGCTAGTTCCTCGATCTGCTGTTTCGACGGGTTCTTTAGGAATAGACTGTCAGTGTCTCCATAAAGAACCTGAATGTTGAGGTCTTCTGCTTTTTTCAGTATCTTTGTTATGGAGTGTCGTCCAATAGCTGCCGTTGCTTCAGCGACAGGTGGACAATAGAGATCAAAACTTTCAGCTCCAAAAACACCATAACTTGCGTTCAGGATCACTTTGAGTGCGCCCTGAATGATATTGTACCAGCTTCTCAATTCTGCGGTCACAGCCCTATCCTTTGATCTAAGTTTGTACCATTCGACCCGCAGGTCCCTCAAAGAGCCGATGAGAAGGCTTTCCAATGCACGCTTCCTTGTGCACACCCAGTTTGGAGTATCCGGGATGACATTGGCACGGCATTCTGGATGCGGGCAAAGAACGGATTGATAGCCGAGATTCCAGACTTTTATTATCGATGGGTACAGGCTTGGGAAATCCATCACTGCAACATTGAAATGTACCCCCGGCACAGGCTCGACGACTATAGCTCCTTTGTACTTCTTGCCTTTTATGATCGCTTTCGTCGCTGTTTTGCCTTTGGCCGCAAGGATCTCTTGAGGTGTTGGAATCAACATGTTTCGATGACGGTGCTCTCTCTGCAGGAAATTCCTTATCCAGCGAGAAACTCCTTGTCGACTAACATCTTCTATCGGCATGCTGCTTATCCGTGAGAGTACCAAGATCAACTTCATGACAAGTTCGTCTTCAAAGCTAGTGAGTTTAAAAGTGATTTCAGAATCCCTAAAACAATACTTGGCTAGTTCAGTGTAAGTCAATTCCCCTAAGCCCTTTTCAAGTCCTATCTTCCCAAGTTGGACTAGGGCTTTACCAACATCGTTGAGTGTTACGTCTTTGTAGCGGTTACTGAAAGCATAGATCTGAATCGAGCGATTGAAAAGGAATTTGTACAAGTCGATATGTATACCGTAGTTAAGTGAGCATGAGCGTTTTCCAACTACTATCGGAATATCGCCATGCCTGACGCCTAGATTCAAAGCTCTGTGAGTTAGATAACGAAGGTCAAAATCGTCTCCGTTAAACGTCAATACAAATGGATAATCATCCAAGACATTAAACACTGCTTGGATGAGACCAGTTTCAGAATCAAAATATTCAACATCCGCAGCAGGGTGCTCAGTCCCTTCACGCAAACCTTCCCTCTTAAGAACTAAAACTTTCTTGAGTCCGTCGGAGCTGAAAAGCGAAACGCATATTACCGGATAACCTGCTTCACGCGGGTCAGGAACACGCGTCGGCAACGGCGCCAAGACTTCTATGTCCAGAGCGACACGACGGAACTTCGGCGCCGGATACTCCATGAGTCTCGCCCACTCTTCTATGAATTCCAGCTCTTCAGTCGTTGCATCCTTGAAGACCAACTTCAGTGCTTTAACTGTTCTTTCAGAATCTTCCAGCCTCACAGTAACAAGATTGCCGTTCTGAACGGTGTAGATCATTCCAGGAAGAAGATTCCTGTCGTAGATGTACGATTGGTAATACTTTATCGTTGATTCCCATACTTTGATATTCTCGCGAACGACCGGTACTTCCGAAACATTCGGGAAGTCTTCGGGGATTATGTCTCGGATGCATCCGGTTGGGCGTCCTCCAATAGCAAGTGGGTCTTTCGCTACAATTTTGGTTACCTTCACTTCTTTGTCCAAAAGCGGGTCGAACTTCCCTACGACCTCGAAATGGTCAAAACCTTGATGATGAATTAACCGATTGATTTTTTCAAGCTCGTACTGTGACAAGTTGGTCAAGCAATAGGGTTGATGCCCAGTATTGTCGTACCAGAAGTAGATGCGACCTGATTCAGGTTCATACAGCTTAATCAATGCTTTGTTCAGTCGCCCGTCGTAATTGGCAGAAACTAGATAGGAAGCAGGCAGATCAGAAGGTGCAATAGGGGAAAAAGCATGTTTTCTTTCTCGAACAACAGCCCTAACTAGCGGTATGTTCTCTGTTTTTGCTTCTTGTTTCGGCTTTGTCTCCTTCGGAATGGAAAAATCTTCCAAATGTCTTTGCGCCATCTAATGACTTTACCCTAGGTCAGTTTTATACATCAGGTGGCCTAAAATCTCTTGTGCAATGTGTTGTTGCATGAAAGAAGAGGCATTTTTGATGATTCGAGTTCGAAGAAGGTTTTCTACCTGCTAGGGCAAATCTCTTCCTTCAACTAGTGTTATGCGTTCGACGATTTTTCCAATGTTGACGACACTTTGTTCTCTTCTGACTAGATCTCTTATCACAACTGCTCCTTCGTCGAGTTCTTTTTTTCCTACGATAATCGCATAGTCCATCTTCTTTTTGTCAGCTACTTCAAGGGCTTTTCCGATCTTTCGTCTCATGATCTCAAGTTCAACACTTATTCCTGATTCCCGCAGAATTTGTGCAATCCTTGAAGTTTCATCGGCAACATCGTCTCCCACTGCAACGACCATCACTGTCTTACGTCTCTGTGTTTGCGGTCGTGTTTGTTGCATCTTCATGGCGAGCATTATCCGGTCTAGTCCATGGGCCACTCCGATAGCTGGTGTTGGCTCACCCCCAAAGAGTTCGATAAGTCGATCATATCTTCCCCCGCCCCCCAGCGCAATGTCCAAGTCTGTAACGTACATTTCAAAAATGATTCCAGTGTAGTACTCAAGTCCTCTAGCAAAGCCAGCGTCAAGAGTAACGTCAATCCTGCATTCGCTTCCGGAGATCAGTCTAAGTATCTCCCTTAGGTTTTTTGCAGCCTCAATAGATTTCTCATAGTTTTTGACGAGTCTTTCAATCTTCTTCACTATTTCAAGAACGTTTGCGCCCCTAAGCTTAACGAGTTCCTGAATTATCGAGGTGCAATTTTCGGATACTCCTGAGTTCTTGAGTAGTCCAATTGCATCATCGTATTGTTTTTTGTCCATCAACTGCATTACAGCATTCTGTATTCTTTCTTCAACTTTCTCGTGTTCAAGAATTCCTTTTAATACCCCAATGTGTCCAATTTTGAAAGCAACTCTTCTCAGGCCGTTCTGCTGCAACAGGGTGTTGGTAAGCATCAATATTTCGGCATCTGCTTCCGGCCTGTTTGAACCCATTAGTTCATAGTTTGACTGCCAGAATTCTCTGTAGCGTCCTTTCTGTGGTTCATCATAGCGGTAGGCACTTCCAACGCAGAAAAGTCTCAATGGCTTAGGCTCATTCTTCAGAGTTGTAGCTACGAGTCTAGCCACTGAAGCCGTGAATTCTGGTCGTAGGGCGACATCGCGTCCGCCCAAGTCTTTAAAGATAAACATGCGCGACTTTACCTCTTCGCCTGCCTTCGCTGACAAAAGGTCATATGGTTCCACTATTGGAGTTATGATTTCTTTGTAACCGTATAGGTCCGCCACCTTTCGTGCTCTGTCCTCAACAAACCTCAACAGTGATGCTTCTTCAGGCAGGAAATCCCTCATTCCTCTGACTGTTCTGAACCCTGACATGCCTGACATCACCGCTGCTGTAGATTTAGTTCTGAAACGGAATAGTAAACTGTTTCTCCCCGACGATTCATGACCGCCAAAACAAGCTCTTTTTTGAGGCTAAGGCTCTGAGTCAATGCATTCGTCAAGTCTTGGACCGAAATCGGTTTTCCCTCTTGAACACTCAAGATGAGATACTTGGCAGTGTTCTTAGCGTAATCGCCTCTCTCGTAGACCCTGAAGCTTACTCCTGAACCAAAACCTTCCCGGACAACATAACCGCGACTTCTCAAGTCTCTGTAGGCCAGATAGGATGCCCAAGCATTCTCGTCAAGACCCTCATAGGACTTGAGTAAGCTCTGAAAGTCGATTTCGCGTCCTTTTCGGTCTTCAACTTCGAGCATATCCTTGTCCAGGAGGTAGAGCGCTTCGTAGAAGGTAAGGAGGAGCTCTTTTTTCTCCATCGCACCGTATCCCTTGTCAGAAAGCGCGTCTGCGAACTGTTGTAAGGAAATTTTGACACCGTTTTCAACGAGCAATCCTTTGGCCTTGTCTCCTGAATCGGGCGACCTTTCATCCTCACGGGCATCCATTCAAATCCTCAGGTTGATTAGAGCAATGTTTCGACTTATTAGCAGTTACGTCGTCAGCTTGCTGAAATCCTGCTTTCGCAGGATCCCGTCTTCACAGATTATGGCCGTAACGTAGTCAATTGGAGTGATGTCGAAGGCGGGGTTGAAAACGTTGACGTCCGCAGGTGCGATCCTTTTTGAATTGATGCGTGTGACCTCTTCAGGATCTCTCTCTTCAATGACGACTTCGGATGAGACCTTACTCATATCAAATGTGGACTTGGGTGCAGCAACGTAGAACGGGATGTTGTGTTCTCTTGCCAAGACGGCGACCGTGTAGGTTCCTATTTTGTTTATGACCGCGTCTCTGACTATGCGGTCGGCTCCGATGATCACCATGTTGACCATCCTTTTGGACATGACGTAGCCTGCCATGTCGTCCGTGATAAGCGTGACAGGTATGTCGTCTCGCATAAGTTCGTAGGCAGTCAGTCTTGCTCCTTGGAGAAGGGGGCGGGTCTCATCAGCGAAGACTTTGACGTGTTTTCCTTGTTCCGTTGCAGCTCTGACGACGCCTAGGGCAGTGCCATAATCGACCGTGGCCAAAGCGCCAGCATTGCAGTGTGTCAAAACAGTATCTCCGTTTTTGATGAGTTCCGCGCCGTGTTTGCCTATCAAATGGTTCGCCTGAACATCATCATCAGCAATTCTGTTCGCTTCTTCAATCACAAATGTGGCCAGATCGTTGACGTCGCCACGAAAAGTCTCCACCTTGTTCAATATCCTGTCAAGTGCCCAAAACAGGTTCACAGCTGTTGGACGGGTCCGTCTAATTTTCTCCCCGGACTCCTTCAGTTCCTGAATAAGCCTCTCAACTGTCTTGGCATGTGAGTTGTATGCTGTCAGGGCTAGAGCGAAGGCCGCAGAGGCTCCAAGCAACGGTGCGCCCCTTATTCTCATCGTTCTGATCGCATCGACCACTTCATCGCAAGTCTTCAATCGAATGAGCACAGTTTCCGTGGGAAGTCTCGTCTGATCAATCGTCTGAACCGTACCGTTGCGCCATTCTATCGTCCGCATGCTCCGACCTCATAAACCGTTTGTGCAGCTAAAGTATAAGTTTTGTCGCAGATGAAAAAGGTTATGAAAAGACGAGACCTAAACGCAATCGTTGAGAGATTCGGGCTGAAATGCTCTGAAGTATTAGGCAATTGAGGATTTTCTGGAAGAAGAAACAGATGGAGGGTCAATCCTTCGTCAATTTTGAAATTACACTTCTCAGAATGGATAAGGATTTCAGGAAGAAATCAAAGAGGGATCGCTTGTTCGACTAGTAACGACTGCTTGCGTCAGATGGCGCCTTTACGTAAGTGATTACTTCTACGGGGCATTCTCCTGAAAGCTTGAGAGTTCGTTTCCATTCCTCGCCCACTGCTATGAGTGAGAAGACGCCGGACAGTTCAGCCTTCGCTTTTCGTACAAGGTTGACCAACGCGGCTTGCGTTTCTCCGCTCTTAATCATGTCATCTACGACCAGGACGCTATCTCTTTTCTTGATAGTTTCCTTTGGAATGTAGAGTGTCATAGTTACTCCTGAGCCTCTGTAAAGAACATATGTTTCTTCAAGAAAGGCTTTGACGCCTACCTCTTTGTTTCGCTTCGCGACGACAAGGTTGACTCCTAAAGCATTAGCGACCATGGTTGCCAATGGGATACCGTCAACAGCGGCAGTCAAGACTTTCGTGACGCGTTTTCCAGCGAGAATTGCCAGCGCATGATTTGCTGCCTGCTGAAGAATATTGAAGTCGCCTACTATCTCGGTGTTGTCAAAATATCCATCTTCATCGAACTTTATTCGGCTGCGAAGTTCATTTTCTAAGCCGACAAGTTTTGTCAACACTTTCCAGAGCTGTTTAGCTCTTGCAGTGTTTGGCAAGACATGTCCCTTGGCATATCTGCTAAGAACGGTAACAGGCAAACCTGTTTTTGAGGCTAGCTCTCGATATGTGATATTTCTTTTATACTTCGCAGTCCTGAGAAGTTCAATAGTCATTAGACGTAGCTTCAAATCATCTGCATGCGTGCTCATAATAATCCCCTTATACATCGATAACTCAAAGGTTAGAGTGTTTCTCATTTATTATTTCACTACTTTTATAAAACTTACTGGCAATCGCAATCAGGGTGGCAGATGTCAAACGTGTTTCAGGTTGTCAGGACAAGAAAGAGATCCTTTACTCCAACAGGACTAGGACATAGGAAGTGGCGGATCCGCTGGTATGCGCTCAATACACCGGGCGAATTCTCGACACAATCTCTTTCGGCGTTTTCTCCGCTTTATTTCCTGATGATCATTTCGTTCAATGCGCATCTTCAACTCGCACACCGTGAGCTAAGACATGTGAATAGCGGTGTATTCAAGCTTTTGCGCGTGCATGTTGATAGAAAGAAAAGGTAAGAGCCGTAGAAAAAGCGCGCGCGGAGTGAGCGCAAGTTGGGTGCAGAGGACGAATAGCGCGTGCTAGTGCAGGCTGTCTTTCGACACAAAAGAAAAAACAACCCAGTGCACGCCATGATCAACGAAACTGCGGTCTTTCTGAAAGATATTTCGTAACAGGAAGTGGCTTGAAAGGTCTAGTACCGATGATCTTAGTAATTTCACTTGTCAACTCTTCGATTTTCAATTGTCTTATCTTTCCAGCTACTCTGTCCCTTACCGAAAGTGTGTTGGACTCAAGTGCGCCCTAAGGAGCCAGAATCGCGTTGACGAGGACGTTGCGGGACGTTGACGAACGTTAAGGGCGACGCTACTAGTTCCCCCTTGCATAGTGCGTTGAGTCCCCTCGTTTCCAGCCTTACCGAGCCCCATCTACGCTTGCGTTAACGAGAGCTCTTCCTTCCTGACTGTTCCGATATCGAGCCCATTGAGGGGAACCGAGTAGACGATTACGCTCGCAAGTCTTCTAGCAGTTCTGCTAGTTGAAATCCGCTTAAGCCGCGTTAACTGGCACAGTTAAGAGGCGTTAACGCACTCGTTGCTTGGTTTTCACTAGCATATACGTGGCTTCCTCTTGTGTGCTAGTTAAGGCTGCTAGTTGCTAGCCTTAAGCAGCCTCATAGTGCCTAGTTGTCGTCCTGTAGTGTGCCCTCTTTTTGCTCGTTAACTCCCAAGCAACGTCCAGTCAACTGCTCGTTAAGGTCACACGCGCGCGCAAAACAATGGCTAAGTTTGAAAAAGCGTTAGCCCCACATTTGAAGTGATATCTATTGACAGGAGCTTAGGATTTGGGCAAGGACTTTGAGCACCCCGCCTCTCGTTTCAATAGGGCGAGACACCATGTTTTCTTGGTCTATGAAAAGACACAGGACCTCGACAGGTCTTTCGAGGTTCTTTCCAAATATCACTTATTGCGACCCGGCGAGTATTGCTTGCGCGCGCTTGTTCCTAAATTAGTTTGCGAAGTATCTTATGCTTCTGGTTTTGTTTGATTTGTGGGTGTTGAGGGTGGGGCGCGCTAATCACTCCTAAAGAAGAGATACGTGACTCACCCTATTACACTTAAAAGCGGAATTTAGTACCACGCATGCGCGCTAACTTGTGGGGTTCAAGTCATTTCTAGCGCACTAGTCTAGCGCGCACGAGGTAACTCGATCTCTTTCTCCGTATCAAGCATTAACAGAAATTATGCAGCTATTAACTTTGAGTACGTTAGAGAACGTTATGTCGACTCTCTTGGAAGCCTTTGGCCTATGAGCACTCTTGTCAGCAGGTATTTCACGTCATTAATCGTAGTTCTAAGCATAGTCTTGGGTTTCTTTTTCCCTCAAGTTGGGTTGATTTGGAAACCGTACCTAGCTCTTTTGCTAATGTTCTTGATGTTCTTCGTCGCGCTAAACATAGAACCGAAAGAAATCGCACATACAATGAGAAACTATCCAGCCCATAGTAATGGGCTTGTTGACGGCATTTGTCCTGGTACCGGTGCTGGCGCTTTCCGCAAAGCCCTTTTTCTCATCCATAATTTACGCTGGGACCGTGCTTGCTCTCTGCTGCCCGTCTGCGATCGCTTCTGCTTTCTGGGTCAAGGCATTCAAGGGAGACATCGCCACCGCTCTGGTCATGGGCATCACCACAAATCTGCTTTCGATAGTCACTGTACCTGCAACAATGCTGATTGCCATCGGCACAGCCCTCAACGTTGACATTGCAAGCATGATAGTGAATCTGGCGGAAATAATCTTGGTTCCCATGACGGCCTCCTTTTTGGTAAGGAGATTTGTCCACCTTGATTGGAACAGAGCTTGCAGTTATAGCTCCAGAGCGGAACTAGGCATGCTCGCTCTCGTGGTTTGGGGGTCTATCGCGCCAGGAGTTGAATACGTGAGAAACAACATCGCAGAATTTGTGTTATTGAACGCTTTCATACTTGGAATACTTGCGCTTGCGTTCACGTTAACCAATCTTCTCACCAAGAGATTCGGACACGAAATAGTGATTTCAATTCAGATCGCGACAACAGTAAAAAATGCGGCCCTCTCCCTAGTGATAGGCCTCACGGCGTTTGGTCCACAGATACTCGCACCATTGATTGCAAGTCTCATCGCACAAAACCTACTGCTCATCACAGCAAAGGCGCTGACATAAGAATGACTAGGCACGCATCTCGGCGGCTCGCGCGCGAGGAGTCAGAGGTTAGCGCGTTGCCCTGTCCCGAAATTGGTCTTAAATGGTCCTAATTCTTATTTTCGGGTTTGGGGACAGTTTTGATGTGAATATCTCTTTTTAGCCCTGTTGCATGCCTTAAAGCTCCAGACGGGCTAGATGCAGCATCAACGGTTTATGGAAAAACTCTACTTTCTTTCAGACTCGCTGAAACCCATGAGCTGCCATTTCGACGCGGCGCCAAGAGTTGCTCACCGAACAAGCCCGAATCAAACGCGAAAAGACAAAATAGGAATAAAAACCATTTTTAACCATTTCAGGGACAAGCCAGCGCGCGAAAGTTGACTGCGTGACTATAATCGAAGAAGTGAAAAGGAAGGCAGTGGGCAAAATCAAACATGAGTACCTGACTGAAGCTGTTTTTGTAACCATAATGCCTGAAGGAACGATTCTAGTTAATTAGCTAGTTTCATTTTGACTGGCAAAAATAAGCGCGCGCGTGACTTCAATGCCTTCCAGCATAATTCCTCTATTTATAGCAAAAGCATAGTCAGTTAAGCAAGAGCTTAAATAATAGATTTGGTTTAACCCTGCAAAGTTCAGCATTAACCGCTTATTATTAAAGATGATATCAATGAGAACAGCGGCAATAGTCCTCGCGGCAGGCAAATCTGAAAGAATGGGCAGAAACAAGCTCTTACTGAAACTGGGTCAAAAAACATTAATAGACATCATACTAGATGCATTGGAAGACTCTAAAATCGGCGAAATAGTTGTTGTGCTTGGACACAAATCAGAAGAAATCATGGATGCTATAAACCATAGACTAAGCAGAGTGAAAGTAGTAGTCAACGAAAGATACGAAGAAGGCATGACTTCATCCTTCAAAACAGGACTGAAACAAACTGGTTCTGTGGATGCAACTTTCCTGATCCTTGGCGATGAACCCATTCTGGACTGGAAGTTTCTAAATGCCATGGAAGAGGAAATGGAAAAAAGGCAGGATGAAGCTTCAATCATAAGCCCAATTTACAAAGGGAAAAAAGGACACCCAATACTCTTTCACAGACGACTTTTTGAGGAGATACTGGGCCTAAAGGACAAAGAAGTGATGCGCGATGTCATTCACAGGCATATCGGCCAATTGCTCACAGTCGAGGCGCCCCAATGGACTATAATGGATATTGACACTCCGGATGATTTTGCCAGAATGAGCCGTTTTGTCAAAAACCGCTAAAATAAGTTACTCAAGATTTGGATAGGAAGTGTTCAGGAAAAAACAGCCGCAGGCTTCTTAGTGTTTAAACTTTCGGTGAAGCGAAATTTAGTTTCAGTAGAGAACCATTAGCGTTCTGCAGGTCGAACATTCCAGCTATGATTATATCGCGTCCAGTTTTTCCTTTTTTCAGATATGATCTCCGCCAGTATGCTGATTCCTATTTCCTCTGGAGTTTGTGCTCCTATATCTAGGCCCAATGGCGCATGTAAAACTTCGAGGTCCTTCTCGCTTATTCCAACGGTTTTGAGCCTGTTGACAATTATAGTAACTTTTGTTTTGCTGCCGAGCAAACCGACGTATGTGGGTTTCGTTTTTATTATTTTCTCCACCGCTAAATAGTCATGTTCTGGTTCTCCATGAACTACTACAAAAAGATCCTTTGGCGCAACCTATAACCTATCTAGTATTTCCCCCAGCTCGCCTATGGCTATCTGTTCGACCATCGGGAATCGCTCTTTAGTGGCTGTTTCCTTATTGTCATCAATTAGTATTATTCTAAATCCAAGGATGTCAGCAAGTTTAGCTAGTGGCAAGGCGATATGGCCCGATCCAACAATTATGAGTCTATGCTCTGGTACAATTACGTCCATAAACAACGTTAATTCACCCCCCCCAAATTAAACCTGTGTCAATCATTCCCTCTTTTTCTTGCTTTGTGAGATTGAAAACGACTTTACGTGAATTTCCCTCTTCCAAGGCTTTCAAGGATTCATTTACTAAGGCTCTCTCAAGAGTTCCGCCTCCTATTGTTCCGAAGGTTTTTCCATCTTCAGTCACAATCATTTGGCTCCTGGTTTTCTTGGTCCGGAACCCTTTTTCTCAATAACTGTACATAGAGCCAATTTCTTTCCGCTTTCTAAGAGACTTATGGCTCTCTCTAGTACTTCTAGATCGATCGTCATCTGCTTTCACAGTTGTGTACTTGTAATTGAGCTTGAATTAAAAAATTGTGGCGTTGACACATTGCTTTTGAATACGGCGTTAATATCCAGAAATATCTTTGACCTAAAAATAGGACGCGCTTTTGCTCAATCTTGATTTAGCAGCAGCAACAAAAGTTATTTAGACTCTATTTAGTAGGGTTATAGAATTAGGCTAGATTCATGCCCAGTCCGAACGTGAAGCAACTTCACGACGCGCGCGCTGCTGAAGCGGGTTCGCCCAGCTTGCGAACATGGTAGATGCAAATCTCAAAATCTGATTGCCTAGAAAGAACACAAAAGTTCGCGTGCGATCGATCGACATATCCGCAAAACTAATATGCCAGAGTTTGTCTGAATGGATCTGACAAAAATGAGTTTGAACATAGAATTTGCAGGTAAAACCTTCAAAAACCCGGTAATAGCCGCCTCAGGTATAGTGACAAATAACTTGTACTCAACCAAGAAATGTATTGAGGCTGGAGTAGGTGGCGTAATTATCAAAAGCGTGGTTTATTATAACGACCACATTAGCCCTCCGCGACCACAGGTGTGGCTTCTCGATCGGTATGGATATCAGTGTGGCAGTACAAATATCGCGGCTGGTTTCCTCTCCCCTGAAAAAGGGGTGAAGTTGTTACAAGAATTAAGACCTCTTGCAGAGAAGGAAAGCACTGTGCTTATTGGGAATATAAATCTAACAGGAGTCTTCAGAGAGGAAGAAACTAGAGACTTGGGGCGAAGACTACAGGAGGCAGGCGCCGAAATGATAGAAGTGTCAACATCATGCCCCATCATGGTCGCTTTGGAATTCGCTGGTGATTGGTCTAAGGTAACCGATATAAAATTTCTCACAAAGATTATAACGACCCTAAAAGAAGAAGTTAGTATCCCAGTTTTCCTGAAGCTACCAGCCCATGTAGGAATTGATTATGCGGATGCAATTGAGCAAGCGGGGGCAGATGCCCACAGCATCTTATCAATAGTGCCTGGTACGGTGATAGACATAGAAACCGGAAGGCCGCTTGTACCGCTTCCCCACTACCTTGGGCATGCGTTGAGGCATCACGCGAATTATCAGACTTCTAGGTTGGCGCTGAAAGCCAAACGCCCAATCATGAGTGGCGGAGGGATCACGACTGGCAGAGATGTCATTGAGCGTTTAATGTGCGGTGCAACGCTTGCGGCAGTGCACACCGCTATAATGCGCTATGGTTACCAGCGTTTCACGGTAATGATAAATAGCTTGAAGAGCTTTGTGGATAAGAAAGGCTATGGAGCCGTAAAAGATATCGTGGGGATCTCTGTACCGTACATAGAAAACTTTGACGAATACAAGAAATTTGTGGAGCAGAAAATTCTTCCCAGAGAGGCAATGACCATAACAATTGATAATGATAGATGTGTACGTTGTGGTTCCTCCTTGTGTGAGAATTGTTGGAATGGTGCAATATCAAAGAAGCAAGGATTTCCGGAAGTAGACCTTGAACGTTGCGAATTCTGTGGGATATGCCAATCGATTTGCCCAGCGGGCGCCATAAGCATTAGACCTAAGACGGAGCTTAGCGCCTGCACGCGCTAAATAAACTCGAATTATTCATGTGTAATAAGAGAAGAACCAGAGAAGCACCAATCAAGAACGCGATAATAAGTAATTGCCGCGGGCGCTATAATGTTCCGAACCTTCCGCGCTAGTCCGTGTCGCAACTATCAGCGATTTCTTGCGTAAGATTCGACTGTGTTCTAGGCGCATATTCATTCTCCTAATGGCACGCGCAACAATGCATATTCCTGCAATTCTAGTCACGAGTAGAAAGCACATCTTCGCAGTTCTTTCGAATTTCTCCCTTTTCCACTGTTACCTTGCCATCAATAATTACGGTATTCACTTTTGAAATATCATCTTTATCAAGTATTGCAATGTCTGCTACTTTACCTAGTGCCAAGGTCCCTCTGTTTGGAGCTAGTTTGGGTATTCTCTTCGCGACATTCCATGTGGCCATGCTGATTGCCTCGGGTAAGCTGATCACCTCTTCTTCAACTGCTTTCTTAATGATTAATAATATGGGATCATGAAACCCTCCCATGTAATCCGTAGATATAACGTCTGCAAGCCGTTCTTTAAGAAACATGAAAGTTGTCTCAAGAGAATCAAATAGACGCCTAGCTCGGAAAAAGTCCCCGGAGCATATGTCAATTGCTACTCCACACTGCTTTAATTTTCTAGCGTGATCTAATGCCTCTTTGGTTTCCAAACTTGAATGATTGCAGTGAGCGGCAATAATGTTGACTGATGCTGAGAATTCTTCCGCAACTTGAAGCACTATCTTTTTTGACGCTGCAGCATTATGTATTATTGTGGGGACATGATATTTCTTCGCAAACACTGCTCCCTCTTCTATTCCTTTCAAGGCGGTCTCGAATGATGGAAGCACTGTCTCTTCTATCAATTTCTTTGCCTCCTCTGCGGTTAGTTTGGAAGACAATCCAATGTTCTTTACAATACGAGCTGTTTCCATTGGATTGAAACAAGATCGATCTATATATTTGCCTAAGACAGCTTCCTTAAGGGCTCGTGCTTGCCCCACATTTATGCCTATTCCAGTTCTTTCTTTAATAGCATCTGGTATATAGAGATAGTCTTGCCCCATTCCTCCTAACGTAGCGCCACTTCCAATCTCCCCAATAGCTACTGACCCCTTTTTTATCATGTGGTAAACTGAAGTTTTCTTATGTTTTTCTTGCAGTCCAGATCCATCAGCTAACTCCGCGGCTTTCAAGTTCAGCGGAGTATGGCTAGTTGCAGTTTTCAAATTCATTGGATGATGTTTCTTTGTATTATCAACTTCTTCAATAGTTGCAAATCCGTCCAGATTAAGCAGAGTGGTTGTACCTTCTAGCATGTGTTGATCTAAATTCTCGAAAACTTTTTCATTTGGTAATGGCACATCTCCAGAAGGAAAGAGGGGCCCACCTGTTACTCCGTGTGCATGATGATTAATTATGCCAGGTATGACCGTATTTCCTTCCGTATCAATAATCGTATCTGCGCTACTAACTATTGAAGGACTAGGGCGCGTCAGCAAAATATTAGTTATGATTTTTCCTTTAATGATAATAGATGCATCTTTTAATATAGAATTGTCCTTTCCTGTAATTATTTTGGCATCAGTTATTAACAGCATATACGATCTATCCATTCATATGATTATGATATATATGAAGCATAGTAGCCTATCGCCCTTTTTAGGTTGATAGTCGCTTGATTGAATACATGTTCTCGCATCCTAATAGGTTAGTCTAAGGGCTCAACAATTCTGTTAATTCGGTTATGTTGCCTATTCTTTCTAGATTGCAGACTTCTTCTATGATTTTGTCCACCTTCCATTTGCCAAGCACTTCGGTAGCCAGTATTTTGAATTTTTCCCATAACTCTTCCTGCGTCATAGGATTTTCAGGTTCTCCCTTGGGAAAATCAACGCGGGAACAATACTTTTCGCCATTAGCTGTTCGAACCTCCACTATCGTCGACCATTTGCGAGGAAATTCTTTATCGAGGCTTCTATGAATAACAACTGTGATTCTTTTCATCAGGCTCCTTACTTGGGGATCATTAAGCTTTTCCTCTAGGAACTTCTCGTTTTCTAAGGCCTTCTTCAAACCAGCTTTTCCCTCTGTGATAGCAAGTGCCACGTTGAATTGCACACTATATCTTGGTCCATAAAACCCCTTACCCCAGGGGCTTGGGTCATCAACCAGCCAAGCTGCAATCGAGTACATTTTGATGACAATTCTTCTCAAATTGCTCTCAGATAAGCTGTATTTGGAAATAAGTTCCAGAATTCCGTCAATAGCAGCATGGCAATACCTACATGCGGAGTACGGTTTGAATGCTACTTCCAAGATCCTAAATCTCTTACCAAGCTCCTCAGTTATCTTCTCAAGATTATATTCGTCAGAGTACAGCCTACAAAAGCCTTTTTCATTCTCAAATATATCGGAAGCGCTGGTGAACCCTTTCTCAGCCATCAAAGCCGCATAAAGTCCATTCATCGCGGCTTTTCCAGGGTGGAGATCTTTTGTCATGGCCCTTTCCCTTATATGCGCGAAATTTCCTGCTACTTGCGATCCTGCTATACCTAATGCATGAAGCATTTTATTGGAATCAAGGGAAAGTACTTTGGCCGACGCGACGGCGGCCCCAAAGGTGTTGACGGTTCCTGTTGGATGAAAGCCCTTCGAGTAGTGAGACGGCATCACGCTCTCTCCGACTCTTATTACGGTCTCATAACCGGCAACAACTGCTGTGATCAGTTTTTTACCGTCGCTTTTTTCTCTTTCCGCAATAGCCAAAGCCGCGGGAATCACGCTGTCTCCGATGTGCGTCATCGTGGTCCTATGGGTATCGTCTAGCTCACACATATGCCCCAGGGCCCCGTTAACAAGAGCCGCATTTGGGCATGAGCTTTTGTACTCAAACCCAATTATAGTCGACTCTTCCCTTCCTCCAAGTTCTTTCACGGTTTCAAAAAGTATTTGGGCAGGCCTTTCCTTGACGGCTATAATAGAATAGCCAAAAAAATCAAGTATGACTTTCTTAGCCATATCAACAACGTCTTGAGGCAGGTCAGAAAACTCTAAGCCAGCTAAATATTCCGCCAGAGCTTTTGTTGGCAATCGAACCATCTGATCACGCTAATAATAGATGGGTTGGACTCCTACAATAGGCTTTTCGTATTCTTCGCAACGTCATCTAGTCCTAGTTCGCAGAGCTTGGCGGTTGTCGGGATAGCATGTCTTTTGTCCCATCCTCTCAATAGATAATATTCATCTAACATCCGATCAAGTTCTTTCTCACTTATCACTTGACCTTTTGAAGGCCCCTCAAGCAAGGGCTCTGAAAAACGCTTTGGTAGATTGTCATCTTTGCGTCGTATCCCCTCTCGAACATTGAAAACCCTGCAAAGGTTAATAGCCCTCTCGCCAATTTCTAGCAGCTCTTTTGGACTTAGAGCCCATCCCGTTGTTGCCGATAGCATTTCCGTGATGTCACTCAATGTTACAGGCCCTAAGGGAACAACAGGAACCAAGCACATGATCAGAGAGTCCAATAGAGCATAATGGTCTTGTGTTCTTGCGACCATTGCAGGTTTGCCCTCGATCGAGAACCGATCCAATTTTTCGGTGATGCCTAGCTCCGTGATTATCCCTTTTTCGTAGCTTGTGTCTTGATGTGATTGCAGATGGCAAGCACCTCGGTTGGAAGTTGCATAAGACAAGCCGACACCCTTTTTACCTCGAGGTTCATGAAGAGGCACTTCGAGTCCTTTCACGTGCATTGCAAATTCTTCAGAGCCCTTACCAATGATTTTTGCAACCCCTCTCACACCTTCAGAAAGCACATTTCCAAAGCCATCTTTTGTGGCAATCATTTTGACTAGTCTGACGATCGCACTATGGTTTCCCCATTCAAGGGGGATTTCTCCAAAATCCTTTTTTGTAATAATCCCACGTTCATTGCACTCCATAGAGAAGCCAATGACGTTTGCCGTTGAAATTACATCAAGTCCATATTCGTTGCAAAGTCTATTTGCCTTTGCGATTGAGGCGAGATTGTCATTCATACACAGCGAGCCGAACCCGGCTAACGCCTCGTATTCTGGGCCACCTGAAGTGCCCGCATAACGACCAGTCTTGATCCTTGTTATTCTGTCGCAGGTTAATGGACAGGCTGCGCAAGGCCGTGCGCCGATTCGTATCGTTTTATTAATCGTTTCTCCTGATATTTTGTCCGCTCCTCTGAATGTACCAGACTTGAAGTATTTTGTCGGAAGAATGCCCATCTCGTTTAGAGGGTTGACAAGTGAAGTTGTGCCATACTGTGATCGACTTTTCATTCGAGGATCATTTATCACAGCAGTCAAAACTTTACTCCTAACTTCCCTGAACTTACGTTCTTGAGCCACTTTTGGAATACTGCTCCCCTTTACAGCTATGGCCTTTAAACCTTTGGAACCCATCACGGCTCCAAGTCCACATCTACCCGCTGCTCTGTACATGTCGCTCATGATGCAGGCAAACTTAACTAGCCTCTCTCCTGCCGGACCAATACAGGCAATCTGGACTTTTTTGTTACCTAACTCGCGTCTCAGAGTGGTCTCCGTTTTGCTCGTTGTTTTGCCCCAAAGATGGCTCGCATCTCGGATTTCTACGTCCCCATCTTGGATCCAGAGATAGACCGGTCTGCTAGCTTTGCCCTCTATGATTATTCCGTCAAAACCTGCAAATTTCAAGGCAGGTCCGAAAAACCCTCCAGCATTCGCTTCTCCCCATATTCCTGTTAACGGAGATTTTGCAAGCACTGTGTATCTAGCGCAGCCAGGGATTCCGAGGCCAGTTAACGGCCCAGTCATGAAAATTAGTTTATTCTCAGATCCAAGGGGATCTACGCCTGGTTCAAGCTCATCAATTAAGATTCGTGCTCCTAAGCATCGACCACCAAGGTATTTCCGTGCAATATCTTCTTTGAGAGGCTCTACGTCTGTTTTCCGAAGTGATAAGTCGAGTCGAAGAATCTTCCCCACATAGCCGAACATTTGCAACAGCTCTATAACGCGCGAGCACACTTACGCTCTATATCGTTTAATGTTTCATCTAGTATATCAATACCCTTGTCAGCCATTTCTAACGTCAAAATCAGAGGGGGCAATATTCTGATAACATTGCCATACGTGCCTGATGGAGTGATTATCAACCCCCTCTTAAAGGCTTCCAATGCCGTGGTCTTCGTCTCTTCTACCGCCGGCTCCTTAGTCCTACGGTCTTTTACAAGCTCCACTCCTATCATCAAGCCCTTTCCACGGACATCGCCAATAAGCTCATGTCGTTGCTTCATTTGATTTAATCTCATTAATATGTGATTGCCGACCTTTGTTGCATTTTCCATTAGTCTCTCATCCTGAAGAGCCTCAATTGTTGCTAAGCCAGCCGCACAAGCCATCGGATTGCCTCCAAGGGTTGTTCCAAATCCGCCAGGCTCCCATAAATCCATTATCTCTTTTCTTGCAATAATTCCACCAATAGGCAATCCGCCCCCCATGCCTTTTGAGATTGTCATAAGGTCAGGTTGTATACTCCAATGTTCCAAAGCAAACATCTTTCCGGTTCTGCCAAATCCTGATTGAACCTCATCACACACTAGCAGAATGCTGTTATCTCTGCAAAGCCTTTGTAGGCTCGGTAAAAACTCGTCTGGAGGTACAACGTAGCCAGCCCCGCCCATGATTGGCTCTACAACCAAAGCGGCCACATCTTCAGGCGGCATCACAGTTTCAAAAATCCTTTCTAAATACTTTATACACGCAAGGTTACAATCAGGATAAGTGTGGCCAAGAAGGCAACGGTAGCAGTAAGCGTATGGTACAGAAATAGCACCCGATAAGACAGACGTAAGTTTCTTTCTCATAGAGGCTTTCATGGTTGTTATGCTTAGAGCTCCCATCCCGATATGTCCATGATATGCTGGAATAAAGCTTGCAATTATAGATCTCTTTTCATAGGCTCGAGCCAACTTTAGTGCAGCTTCGACAGCCTCAGTACCAGAATTAACGAAGCAAACCTTTGCCTCCCTGAGACTTTCACAAGGGGCAATTTCCTGTAGCTTTTCCGCTAGTCTGATGTAGGTTTCGTGAAGGCCAATATATCCACTGTAATGCATGAGACTTTCAGATTGTCGTTTTATGGCCTCAATTACCTTCGGATGGCCATATCCAAGATTCATTACTGCCACTCCACTCATAAAGTCAAGGTACACATTTCCATCCACATCAGTAATTGTGGCTCCTTCTGCTCTGGAGATAACTAGCGGCAAATATCTGGAGAGCGCAGGCGTGACCAAGCCCTTGGCTTTTTCTATGGAAACCTTCGCCTTGCTTCCGGGTGGATCACAGGAGATCTTTGGAACGACATCTCTTTCCATATTCGTCGTTATCAAGTAAATTTATAAGTTTAAGAACTTTCCTGTATTCTTAGCTCGCGCACTCGCGAGGAGTGATGCTTCAGCCATGGACGTATTGGAGTTCGATGTACTAGTAATTGGCAGCGGAGGAGCGGGCCTTAGAGCATCTATAGAGGCTGCCAAATACAGACTCGGCGTCGTCATATTAGATAAGTCCAAAATTGCAAAAGGCGGGGCAACGGTAGCATCAGGTGGAGAACTTGCAGCTCCATTTCATCAGCATGATAGCAAAAGACGATTTCGAGAAGACATAACTACTGCTGGAGATCATCTGAATGAACAAAATCTCGTTGCTGTGTTAGCCAATGAAAGTGTAAACATAGCTAAGGATCTGGAAGAATTTGGATTATCATGGTTGAGAAACAGTTCAGGTACATATGAGCTGCGTAGGTTGGCTGGACACACTTGTCCAAGAACATTGATCTCCCCATATGGAGGAGCGTACTTCGTAAAGGTATTGGCTGAAGAAGCCAAGCGCTGTGGAGTAAAGTTCATGGAAGAAGTCATTGTTACTAGTCTTGTTTCATGCAAAGGTTCTGTGGTTGGCGCAATAGCCTTAGATATTAAGAATGGAGACTTCGTCGTCCTCAAAGCTACCTCAACTATTCTAGCTACTGGTGGATTAGGACAGATTTATGAATTGACGTCAAATCCGAGAGGTGCTACTGGGGACGGATATGTTTTGGCATACGACGCAGGTGCGGAGTTAATGGACATGGAAATGGTTCAATTCAATCCTCAAGGTCTGGTTTGGCCATTTTCTGTAGCAGGACTTTTGCAGAGTGAGGAAACTCGGATGGCTGGCGCTAGATATTACAATGTCCTAGGCGAACGATTCTTGAGCAGATACGATCCAACAAAAATGGAACACGCAACAAGAGACAAACTTTCGCAATATGTTGCGCGAGAAATCAAAGAAGGTAGAGGTACAAAACGAGGTGGAATCGTACTTGACCCTTCACCGATACCTGAAGAACAAATCCCATTTTTGCAGAAAACTGTAGGCATGGGAGGCAGACTTCGACGTTTTTACCACTTTGGAATAGACCCTTTCAGAGATAAACAAGAGATTTACCCAAGTTGTCACTATATGATGGGGGGCATCCGGATTGATGAGAGGGCAGAATCAAGTATTAAAGGACTCTACGCCTGTGGTGAAGTGAGTGCTGGAGTCCATGGTGCTAACAGAATGGGATCAAATTCCCTTGCTGACACGCAAGTTTTCGGAAAACTGGCAGGAATGCATGCTGCTTTGCATGCTTCACAAAACGAAGCGCCACCGATAGATATGGAGGACGCGGAAAAAGAATGTGAAAGGGTCAATGATTTACTAGCACTTGGAAATAAGAACGGAATTAAACCAGTGGATATCAAAAGCAGGATCAGGCAACTTATGTCTGAATATGTTGGTGTCATCAGAAGTGGAGAAGGTTTAAGAAAAGCAATAGCCGAGCTTGATAGGATTTCTAGAGAAGATCTATCCCACGCGTATATTGCATGTAAAACAAGATGCTATAACAATTCGTGGATCGAATTGCTAGAAACCTGTAATATGGTTCTCGTTTCTAAGATGATTGCTCGTTCAGCCTTAAATCGAACCGAAACCCGAGGTGCTCACTACAGAGAAGATTTTCCTGGCCGAGATGACCAGAAATTTCTGTTTCATATTTCAGTAAAAAAGGTAAATAATGAGATGCGGCTATCAAAACTCCCAATAACAGTTTCAAATTGATCAGGGGATTTGTTTTGGAAAGTCCTGTTTGGAAGGTCTTACGCCAAGAATCCAGAGACACGGTTACTATAGATCTGTTTAGGTATGATCCTACAAAAGAAGCCAAGCCAAGACGCGAAGCCCACGAAATACCCTTTTGCAAGGGGATGAGCATACTGCATGTGTTGAAGTATGTGCATGATAATATCGATGATTCTTTAGCTTTTCGGTATTCATGTGAAAATGAACTTTGCGGGTTATGCGGAGTTTTTGTAAATGGGAAACCTGTTCTCGCTTGTAGAGAGGAGCTAATCAGTAATCCTACTGTGATAGATCCGCTTCCTGGTTTCCCAGTAATAAGAGATCTCGCAGTAGATACATCACGTCTTGAAGGTAAAATGGAACAATTATTTTTCGGCATTCACAAGCCTAAGAAAGAGGTCTCACGAATGTTACCACTTTCAGCGATCCACGCAAACAATATGACCGCTTGCATTGAATGCCACATTTGTGACACTGTATGCAACGCTGCAAAGTTTTCCTCAGAAAAGTTTGTCCAGCCCGAAGGCATTGTCAAGCTAATCAATTTCTTGCCTTTCCCTTGTAATAGAAAAGAGAAAGAAGCAATTTACGAAAGGCTTTATTATTGTACACTGTGCTGGGAATGCACGGAGGTTTGCCCTCGGGACGTTCAAATAACCGATTTCGTACTAGCTTTGAGAAACTTCGCGACCAAGAAAGGTTACTTTCCAGCCCCATTCAAAAGAATTGTTAAGTCACTCTTTGTAACTGGACACGAGTTTCCCTTCACTGGATTCACTAGTAAACTTCGAGGTCAGTTGTGCTTGAGTGAAAAACCTCAACTGGCTATCAATGTCCCGCAGGCTCTTGAAGAGGTTCAAAGGCTGATGAAACTTGTTGGTGCAAGTCACCTGTTGGAATCGACTGAGGTGAAAGACTGAAGGAATACGCATTGTTTCTTGGTTGCCTCATACCTGCCAGGCTCCCCTATCTAGAAGCCATATCCATCAGGGTTTTAGAGAGATTTGGGATACGGATCAAAGCGATGAACGGTACCTCATGCTGTCCAGACCCTATCGTGTCAGAATCGTTTGATGGCAAAGCTTGGCTAATGATTGCTGCTCGAAACCTCTCAATTGCCGAGGAAATGAAATCTGATGTTTTGACTTTGTGCAACGGATGCTTCTCGAGTCTCTCAAGGTCAAACTACCTGCTTAAAGGAGACGTTAATCTGAAGGAGGAGATAAACAATTACTTACGTCAGGTCAATAGAAAAATCAGTGGAACAATTGACGTGAAACATGTAGCAAAAGTTGTTCATGATCTTGGACCAAAGAAGATAAAGAAACAATTGCGGAGGCAATTGAAGCAATGGAGAGTTGCCTCCCATTACGGATGTCACTTGGTCAGGCCAAGCAGTGTTCTCAACCTAGATGATCCAATTAGGCCTATTATCATTGACAAAATCATAGGTTGGATTGGAGCCCAGCCAATTGATTACACGCGTAAGATGCTTTGTTGCGGGGCTGGAATAAAAGAGATTAGTCCCGAGTCGAACCTTGCCATGTTGAGGGAAAAACTAGCGAGCGTAAGAGCGGCTGGCGCGAACTGTGTCGCAACTCCATGCCCTTTCTGCTTCATCCAACTTGACATGGGGCAAGAGGAAGTTAACCGGAAATTCAATGAAAACTACCATATTCCAGTATTCTACTTGACACAGTTAATAGGTCTCGCGCTAGGTTTCTCAGCCAAGGATGTAGGATTACAGTTCCACAAAACGAGATTAAAAAGCTTTCAAGAGCTTCAATACATCCCAAGGCGCGCGGATGAAGAATAAACGAATATTATCCTCATAGATACCCAGCGCCCGTTGTACATTAAATATGTATGGACTTCTGCGGAATGAGAATCTTTGCTAACTCGATAACATCCTTCATTCTTTCGAGATCATCTATTGAAGTAACTATTTGTTCTAGTATTTTTTCCCCAGTAACTCTTGTTGCTAGACTCCTAAACTTCTTTTTCACTTCTTCTTGAGTCATTGGGTTTTCTGGACTACCCTTAGGGTAATCCACTCTATCTGGGCCGAATACACTTCCATCTTCCATCCTAATTTGAACTGTGACTGAATGTCGATAATCTGGTCCTAGTCTATCAAGTTCTGGATCAGCGACGACCTCTATTTTCTTAATCAAAGATAGAACCTCTGGATCCACGATTTTATCATCTGTATACTGGTTCACGAAGGCTTCTCCTTCCAACAACATCACGGATATACCGTATGCCAGATTCATCTGAGCTGATGTAATGCTCTGTGGTCTATATTCCCATCCGACGTGTTTTTTTGTAGCCGTGGTTGTTTTGACAACTATTTTTTCTATTATACTTGTATCGATTAGGTATTCTTTCGCCAATGCACCTGCGGCATCAATCGCTGTATGACAGCTAGCAGAGCACGCGTAAGGTTTTATCCCTGTATTAAGTATCTCGAAATGTTTTCCGAGCCCAATAGTCAACTTGCTCAAATCGCACTCATCAGAAACCGTGGAGCAAAATCCACCGTACTCAGCCTCAAGTATATTATCTATTCCTGTGAAACCTTGTTCGGCAAGTAAAGCGCCTATAACCCCGCTTTGGGATGCCCTGCCAGCATGCATACGCTTAACCATTGCTCCATATTGAGCTGCCATCAGACCGGCACCCTGGGTCCCAGCTATTCCAAGCGCGTTTATCGTTTTGTTCTTATCCAAATTCAGAACTTTGGCAGCTGCAGCAGCTGCTCCAAATGGTCCACAATTGCCAATGGGATGGTACCCACGTCTTAAATGTGAAACTCCAACACTCATTCCAACTCTTGTGACAACCTCGTACCCAGCTAGAACCGCCGTCATGAATTGTTTACCATCTATTCCCCCCTTTCGTTCAGCAACGGCCAGAGCAGAAGTCACGGTGACTGGTCCTGGATGCAGTATGGCAGTTCTATGTGTGTCGTCAAGTTCGAAGCCATGAGCCATTGTACCGTTAGCTAACGCTGCATTTTGACACGAAGTCTTTATTCTGTGTCCCCAAACTTGTGATTCTCTTTTTCTATCCCAATCTTTCACAAAATCGGCTATTAATTTCCCCCACGGAGTTGTTGACCCAAAAAGTCCTACGCCGATAGTATCCAGCACATGCAATTTGATTGAATCAATCACTTCTCGCGGGACGTCCTCGTATTCCAAGCCTACAACGAAATTCGCCAACTCTGCAGTAGGAGATTTGATCATATCAACCATTCCTGTAGTCTACTGATCATCAAAACAGTCATGTTTCAAGTGCCAGCTAGAGCAATTACGCGAGCGCCTTCACTTATTACTGAAGGAGTCATTACTCTGACGACATATCCATCCGTCGAAACTATAACTTCTCCAGTTTTTTTGAGCGAATAAAGATTGTATATTTTTGCAACCGTTTCCCCTTTAGACACCTTACTTCCTAATTCAATCATCGGGAAATAAAGCCCGCCATAAGGTGAATAAACTTGAACCCACTTGTCTGAGATCACGTATTCTTTTGGCAATTCTTCAGGTTCTCCTTTAATCATTCCAAGATGCTTCAGCACGTTCTCAACACCAAGAACTCCCATCTCAACCCATCTCTCCTCTATTCTTCCACTTTCACCAAGCTCTATGACCAGTTTCGGAACAGTGAATTTTTCCTCGCTTTGTATGATTATGTTAAGACCAAAGGCCTTGGCGAGTTCAAGCGATTTCTGTGCTGGTCCTTCTGTGTAAATGAAACAATTCTGAGCATCAACACCCGTGTGTATGTCTATTACGTAATCTGCTTTGGAAATAACTTCCTTCCACAGAATGTAAGCCATTCTATCGGTTAGCCCACTTTGAGGTTTTCCTGGGAGAGCGCTATTCATATCAGCATATTCATGTGGAGTGAACTTCGTCACCTTTCCTCTAAGAGACAAAGGATTTTGAACCGGAACCGCAATTACCGCACCGTTCAGCTTGTCTGGACTTATCTGCTCCATTACTCTTCTAATCACCTCTATTCCAGTAAGTTCTATACCGTGAATTGCCGCTCCTAAATACAGTTTAGGACCTGGGAATAGTCCATTAATTATGAAGAAAGGTATTTCAACTGCGGATCCGTCAAATGTTTCGGCTGCTTTTATAGTGCCTGAACCTTTAGCCCCACTCTTCACCGAGACGGTTGCGATTTTGAATTCCACAGTAATATTTCCTCTCAGTTGCGAGTCAATTCTATTAGATCATTTATGTCTTTTAGCTCCTCGAGTTTTTCAATGATTGAGATGATCTTGCTAACTTTGCTGTCTGGCAAAATCCCTCTTGCCTGAGAAGAGAATTTTTCTTCTAGAAGTTCTGATGTTGGATGCGGCTCTATGGATTGAGCTGTTAGTTCTTTGCCCTTCTTCGTAATTATTGTTAATTTAGCTGGCATTGTGAAATCCTTCCCCTCGTACTTTCCAAACTTCTTTTCCAGTTCTGGATCGCGAACGAAATCCATTTTCTTTGCAAGCTCAAGCGTCTCCTTGTCCTTGATTTTCTCTTCGGTAAAGGTGGATAGGTCAACTTTCCTATCCTTTATTGCTCTCGCAACAACATAGGGTAAACTAAATTGTGCAGCCATAACGCTTTGGGGTTCGTATCTTTCAGGCATTGCAATCGTTGTCGTTTGCACTTTGGTTACATAGGCTATGATCTTCTTGATGTCCTGTGGATTGAGTTTTTCTTTCTGAACTAGATCCAAGGTAGCGGCGATATACGCATGAGTGTAATGACAGCAAGGAAAGAGTTTGAAATCAAGGTATGCCGAGTAGAATTCTTCTCCCAAGCTATGAGTTGTTTCTGCCAGATTGAATTTTTGGTCTGAAAAGCATTTCATAAAGCCGCCATCTTCTGCCTCCATCACCCAAGCTGGACCTGGGAGGCCTTGTTTCGCCATGTAGCACGAGGTCAGTCCATTTTCAGCTGCTTTGCCACAGAATATGGCTTTCGTTCTCATCCCCTCAGCTGCGTAGGCGTGTATTCCTAAAGCCTGGGAACCAGCCAAGCCAAATGCCATTGTCATCTGATCAACATTCAAATTTAATAGTTTACCAGTCGCAGCTGCTGAACCAAACGGACCGCAATGTCCAGTTGGATAAAATCCAAGAGCTCTCATTGTCGAATTGTCGATGGCCATGCCAACTCTAAACACAAGCTCATAACCAGCTATGACCGCTGCCAAAAATCTTTTTCCATCTAATCCTTCCTTTTCAGCCACGGCAAGCGCAGCAGGAACGGTCGCTGTCTGCATACAGATGTCAGCCCCACACGCGCTGAAATCGCTTCCCTCGTTTGCTACTGCGTTTACAAGAGCTGCGTGAGGAACCGACACTTTGCGGCCTGTGCCAATAATGGTTGCATCAGTGGTTTTGTCATATTCCAGTACGGCATTCCGCACCGTCGTCGCCTCCAATGAGTTTAACCCGCCCATCATGTTTCCAAAGGAATCTAGAATAGATTTTTTCACATGGCTTACAACCTCAAGAGGAATTTTATCATATTCCAATGTAGAAACGAATTTCGCCATAATTCTTGTCGCTGATTTCATCCAGCCACCAAACCCTAATGCCACTCGCTGGCGGAAAGATTTAAGACTTTTGGAACTCTAGTTTAGGTCTGAGGAACGGCTTGTGAAAAAAACCGCAAGGCTACGTAGATTGCTTGAAAGTTCTGAGATTTTGGTAGCCCCAGGGGCTACAGACGCATTTATGGCAAGAATCATCGAGGAGGCAGGATTTCCGATAGTGTATGTTACGGGAGGAGGCGTTTCCAATACATTAGGTTATCCTGATGTTGGATTGGTCACCATGTCGGAAATGGTGACACGAGCAAAATGTGTAGCTGACTCTGTAAATGTTCCCACGATCTCTGATGCAAACACAGGTTACGGAAATCCGATAAATGTGATACGAACGGTTAGAGAGTTTGAACGAGCTGGAGTTGCAGGTATACATATCGAAGATCAGGTGACGCCCAAGAGATGCGGACATTTTTCCGGCAAGGAAGTAATTTCTGCAGAGGAAATGGTTAGAAAAATTGAGGCAGCCATAGAAGCCAAGGAAGACGAGGACTTTGTTGTTATAGCTCGTACTGATTCAAGACAAGTTTATGGCATAGAGGAAGCTATCAAGCGAGGAAGGAAATATGCAAAAGCAGGTGCTGATCTTATCTTTGTGGAAGCGCCACAAAGCATTCGAGAATTAGAGATCATCGCTGACTCTATTGACGCTCCGTTGGTCGCAAATATAGTTGAAGGCGGCAAAACGCCTTTGGTCAACGTCAATAGATTAAGAGAAATGGGATATCGTCTTGTGATATTTGCCAATACCGCTTTGAGAATTGCCGGCAAAGCAGTTAAGGAGGCGATGGCTATGCTGCATAGTGAGGGTACAACTGAAAGTCTGCTAAACAGAATGCTTTCGTGGGAAGAACGCCAAAGAATAGTCCGCCTTGAGACTGTTCAAAATCTAGAAAAAAAATACATAAAATAGACTCTTGGACTCAATCAAGTCCTTTTATTTGTTCAGGTTTTTCGGTAACATGTTATCGCCTTACAGATATTACAGACAACAAGGAACAAATGCCTCAGTGCGCGTTGTGGTAACTGCGCGCATACGTGTTCCTAGGTTCAGTTCTAAAGTGTAACAAGTTGAGTCCCATTCTCTTTCTTAGGAATGATCTATGAAGTGATACGAGACTCTTGAGACCTTGTTCGGCAACGTCGATTTATCCTTTGCCAAAGAGATTCTGAACGATTGTTATCATGCGATTGGCTCTCGTGGGAGACCACCTAGGAGTCCGCTTGGCCTTTTCAAGGCGCATCCGCTCAGGAGGTTGAGACACGTTCCGAGTTACAGGACGCGGGTAAGGCAGCTGTGGAAGGATAAGAGGTTGAGGAGGCTGTGCGACAAGGTTGTGAACCTCCGACGGCATAGCCATCCTCTCCAGATTCAAGAGCAGGGTCTGACCTGAAAGGCTGATGAGATTCGTTGATCGATCGATCAGGCGAGAAACCTTGGCCATGGATTCAACCTTCATTAAAGCCCACAGCCGCCGAAGACTTGAAAACCGCACGGGCTACAGCGATCAGGAGAAGGTTTGGAAGAGGGGTCAAGACGAGGGACCTAGGCTACAGGCTTCATCTGGCGCGTGCGCCGCGCGAGGGCCTACAGGAAACCCGTCGGAGTAGACCGCGTCTTCAGCAGGCTCAAAAACCTTGCAGGCGTGACCCAGCAAAACCTGAGGGGACTGGCCAAAATCGCGTTCCACGCCCAACTATGCATACTAACCGTGTTACATGTGAGCCGCCCTCAACACACATAGACCAAGCAAAGCAAGAAGCATAAGACACTTCGCAAAATAATTAGGGAAAAGCATTCACGCCCATTTTGGGAAGGCGATCATTCAAACCGTAAAGATACCAAGTTCGCACCAAGCCAGCACAGGAAAAACAAACGTGCGAGTTTCTCAGAGTTTTTTGTAGGGCTCACGAGCAATGAATCTTCCCTGTCCCTTCTTTCCGCAGAATCTCTCGTTTCTATATATAATGTCTCCTCGCAGGATAGTGGTTTCCGGGTAGCCTTTCACTTTCCAGCCTTCATAGATATTGTAGTCGTTTCTTGAGTGAAGTCTCTTGGTCGTGATCGTCACTTTTTTCTCCGGGTCGAAGATGGTGATGTCCGCATCGCTTCCAATGGCTATAGTGCCCTTCTTTGGATATAAACCGAACACCTTAGCCGGATTACTGCATAGAATCTCGATCAGTCTGTTCAAAGAGATTCTTCCTTTTCTGACGCCTTCCGAGTACAGCATTGGGAGCAAAGTCTCTATTCCAGGGACTCCGACTCTGACCTTGTCGAAAGTGTCGCCCAACTTCTTCTGTCTAGTAGTTGAGACAGAGTGGTCAGTGGCTACAAGTGCAACGTCCCCTCTTGCCAACCCTTGCCATAGGGCTTCACTGTCTTCTTTAGTTCGTATTGGCGGGGCGCAGACGAAGTTTCGTCCGTCTTCTCTGAGGTACACGTCATCCGTCAGAAGCAAGTATTGCGGGCATGTCTCCGCAAGTATGTCAAGGCCTCTGTCACGCGCTTGAGTAATCGCAGCCAATCCCTCCTTCGTTGATAGATGGAAGAAATACAGGCTCGCTCCAGCATTTTCGGCAAGTATTATTGCCCTTTTCACAGCTTCCTCCTCAGCGAAACTCGGTCTGCTTAAACTGAAATGGGCGACCGTCTTTTTACCTTCCTTCAGAAGGGTTTCAGTAAAGTAGCTAATAATACTGTCGTTTTCCGCATGCACTCCGAGCAGCCCGCCATGCTTCTTCATAGCCAAGAGGGCGCTGAATAGCATCTCGTCATCAATCATGACGCCCTCTTTTCGATAGGTCATGAACATTTTGAAGCTTGGACAACCGTATTGGATCACTTTTGGAATCTCAGCCAGGGTAGCCTCCGTTAGATCCGTTACCCCTGCATGCAGAGAATAGTCTATGCAGACCTTCGGATCAGCATTCTGTCTACGGGCCTCAACCTCCTCCAAGATGGTTTTTCCTTTCTTTTGAATGGCAAAGTCTATAAGTGTTGTTACTCCGCCGCATGCCCCAGCAATAGAGCCCCATTCGAAGTCATCTGGATTTACCGTTCCCATCCAAAGCATTTCCAAATGTGTATGTGCATCAATTATCCCCGGAAAAATAAGTTTGCCCTTGGCATCGATAACTTCTTTAGCTTGCCCTGAAAGGCTTTTAGAGATAGATGCAACCTTCCCATCTTCGACGCCTATCTCTGCCTCAAAAATATCGGAAGCTGTAACGATAGTTCCATTCTTAATGACCAAGTCCAATTGGGAACCTCCAGCCATAGATGATTCAATCGCATTTAAGAGTTTTTGGGGAGTGATAGAAGACTTCAAGAAATACAGTAGACTCTATGAGTCTTGTTCATGGCCCGCCTTATCAATAAACTAATCTAGTGCTCTGCCCCTCGTCTGTATGGAATGCCGAGACTCTTAGGCTCCGCTCCTTTAAATTTCGAACTAATAACAAGGATGATTATGCCTATTGTGTAAGGTAAAGCTAAAAAGACTTCATAAGGTAACCCTGAGATGCTCAGCTGAAGAATAAACTGAATTTTTATGAAAAAGCCGAAAATGAGTGCCCCAACAGTCCCCCAAAAAGGGTTCCATCTTCCTAATCTAACCATTGCAATTGCAATCCATCCATCACCTGCCGTTATGTTATTTGTCCAGCTTCCCGTTTGGCCCAGTGTAAAGAAACTTCCTGCTAAGCCGGCAAAAAAGCCGCAAATAATTACGCATACATACCTTAAAAGAAAAACACGCACACCTATTAGGTCTGCGCCCATGGGATTCTGACCAACCGCCGAAACTCTTAACCCGAAAACCGTTTTATTCAATACGAAATAGGTAACAAAAACCAAAATCAACGCGGCATAGACCATCCAATTCTGTTCGCCTATCACTCCTATTATGGGGATATCTGAAACAAAAGGAATAGATAACCGCGGAAATGGTGTGAGGTAAACCACTCCCCGAGTGTTAAATATAATCGACCACCAAATATAATTACTTAAGCTTAACCCTAAAAACCAGATGCCTATACCTAAAATTACCTGATCGACACACAAGCTTATTGAAAGAAAAGCAATTATTCCTCCTAACGCTATTCCCATTATGAGCGCAGCTACCAGACCCATGGCTAGGCTACCAGTGATCGCAGCCACGGTGAAGCCTGTTGAAGCAGACATTAACATAATACCTTCCATTCCTACGTTCAATACACCGGATCGTTCGGCAAAGGTTAATCCTAATACTGCAAGAATAATAGGAGTTGCTGTGACGAGCGTAGACTCTATAAGTGCCTCAATCATCGTCTCGATCATCGCGCCTTCCATTTATTTTTCCGAGTTTACTTATGATCATCATGAGGATTTGTCTGAATCGATCTATCATCGTTATTATTCTGGTCCTCAGCATGGCGATTAATATGGTTATGGCCGTAATGCTGTTAACTAGCATTATTGGAACTTGCATTGTTATTTGCGTGTATTGTCCTCCAATGTAAAGTATAGCAAAGTAAATCGAGCTAAAGATTGACCCGATAGGATGCTGGGTTGCTAGCATTGCAACTGCTATACCCACATAACCGTAGTTAGATGAGAGACCGAGCACCAAAACGTTGGACACGCTCATCAACATGAATACTCCAGCTAGGCCGGCTAGTCCTCCACCAATAAGCATGACAATGATTGTCATCAATCCTTTGTTAACTCCAGCTTGTCTTGCCGCAAGCGGATTTCCACTTAGTGTCCTGATTTCATATCCCCAACAGGTCCTTGATAAAAAGAAGTAAGTGATCAAAGCTAAAAGTAATGATGTTAATGTCAAAGTGTTTAAGGGCGTGCCAGCGAAAAAAGTTAGTCTGCCCCACTGTGGCATTGGCAAAGATAGATTTCCTGCTTGCCTAGCGTCTCTTAGGGGCCCGCTGGGGCCTACACTCCAACTAACTATGAACATCGCGATATAGTTCAAAAAAACTGTCGTGACAATTTCATTGGCATTAAACTTTGCCTTCAATACGCCAGCAATTCCGCCCCATAAAGAACCACATAGGGTGCCTACAACAAGCAACAGCGCCGCGTTTCCCTGCGTCCCCAACGCGGTAAATACATATGTGGCGGCGAACGCTCCCATTAACAATTGACCCTCAGCACCTATATTCCAGACGCCGGCTCTAAATGGAACTAGTGCGCTCAGACCAGTTAGTAAGAGAATGCCTGCAAGTACTATCGTGTCGGTAATCCCTCGAATACTTCCCAAAGAACCAAGAATTAGGCTTTGGTATAGCTTAAATGGGCTAATACCGATTGGAATGACGAAGAGACTGCCAATGGCTGACGCTATTAGTATTGTCAGTAATGGATAGACCAAATTTCGCAGTTCCATGTTTTACTACTCTAATCTTTACCTGTGAGCATTATTGAGCCAATTTCATTGATTCCGAGCCTTGCGGCGGGGAAAGAACCAGCAACTGAACCTTCGAAAAAGATGATTATTGTATCACAAAGTTTCTTTATCTCATTTAAGTCCTCAGATATTAAAACTATCCCGACTCCTTGACCCTTAAGTTCAAGAATTCTTTGCCATATTTTGTATGTGGTACTAATATCAAGGCCCGCTGTTGGATTTACCAGTATTAGCAAATTTATATCTTTTCTGGAAAATTCGCGGGCAACTATGAGTTTTTGCATGTTACCTCCTGAAAGAAGCTTTGCAGGCGCGTCCACGCTCACTGTCTTCACGTCAAATTTTTTCACACAACCTTCGGCGTGGTCTTTCATGATATTTAATCTTAATATATTCTTGTGTGAAAAAGGTTCTACATCATATTGAGTTAGCATTAGGTTTTCCGCTACGGTGAAATCTGGGATTAAGGCAACAAAATTAGCACCTGGCGGTACGTAGCCCACACCCAGTCTGATAATGGTCTTGGAACTAGACTTCGTTGTAGTGATATTATTAATCTCAATGACGCCTTTGGTTGCTTTTCTCAACCCCATGATGACTTCAGCCAACTCCAACTTTCCGCTCATTGAGCACCCGGCAAGACCCACTATTTCGCCTCTTTTTACGCTAAGACTAATGTCTCTCAATACGCACTTTCCATTGTCATTCTTATGAGAAAGATTCTTAATCGAGAGAACCGTGTCCGAAATCGTGGATTTGGGGTTTTGCAGTGAAAAATCTATTTCCTCACCCGCGACCCCTATTACAAGATCAGTTTGTGTTATTTGCGTAATTGGCTTTGAAAGTACTACGCTGCCCTTTCTTAGAACAGTTACTTCGTCCGCATAATTTAGAACTTCATCAAGTTTATGAGTAGAATACAATATTGCCAAATCTCTTTTTGTTAGCAGCAACCTCAGAGCTTTGTACAATTGGTCGGCCTCTTGAGGGGTCAGCATAGATGTCGGTTCGTCCAGAATTAATAAGTTAATATTGCAACACAATGTCCTTACAATTTCAATTTTTTGACGCTCTTCATAAGCCAAGGAATCTATTGAAGATTCTAGATCCAGTTCGTAGCCTATATCTTTCTCTTTATCAGCCAGAGCTTTACCCGCCCTGACCAGTTGTGGAACAAAACCTCCAGAAAAATCTCTTAGGAGTACTAAGTTCTTAATTGCATTCAATGAACCTATGAGACTGGAATGTTGATGTACCATCATCATGCCTTTATTTATAGCATCCCTGGGCGTTGAAATTGAAACCGGGTCTCCTCGAATAAATATTTGCCCTTCGTCTGGTTGATAATATCCCATCAAAATATTCATGAAGGTGGTTTTGCCGGCCCCGTTTTCCCCTATTAATGCATGCATTCTTCCTTCTTTCAGTTGAAGACTTACCGATCTATTGGCGACTACTCCAAAAAAACTTTTGCTTATGTTCTTGGCAACCAGAAGAACATCCGAGTTACCCACTGCCACATCCTAGCTCTCCAATTAACGGTTTGGCTTTAATGGTCTTTCTGACGTCAATAGTCTATTGCTCAGGTTCCGCTAGGAGGCATTGTCCCATTGACCACAGGTAACTTGAACGTTCCTGCACTGACTTGATCCATTATGCTGTTAATCATGTTCTTTGCCTGTTGAGGTATTACCTGCTCAAGATTCGTGTTATAAGGTGCCAGCTTAGCGATACCTTCGCCAAGTCCCATAGTCCAATAACTGTTACCGAAGGTTCCTCCGTCTATCGCTTTTATGGCAGTTATGATGTATGCCGTCGTATTGTATAGTACGCTTGTTAGAACTACATTCGGTGCTAAATGCTTTTGGTCCCAATTGTAGCCTATAGTATAAACTCCTTTCCTTCCGAGCTCAGCTATTGCTCCTTCAGTCATTCCATCTCCCGCTGGGACAACTACGTCAGCTCCAGCATCTACGAGGGCATCCGCAGCAGACGCCCCTTTGACAGGATCTGACCAGTCGCCTGTGAATAAGTATACACCTTTCACGTTAGGGTTGATAGCGCGCGCGCCTGCCATCAACATGTTGTAGAGCCTTGCATTATCAGGGAAGTCAAACGCAGACATCCAGCCAATAAGATTCTTCTCCGTCACCGCACCAGCAATTATGCCAGCTAAGTAGTAACCTTTGTAAAGATCCCAAGCATATACAGCGACATTGCTTCTGACATCGGTGGGCGACCATCCACCGCCACCTAAGAAATTTACCTTTGGATACTTATCTGCAAGTTCTACCCCAACACTCTCGATCAGCACTTCCGGCACTACGATTAAGTTACAGCCCTGTGCTATATATCCCTCAATGACCGACTTAAGTTCCGCAACTTGGATACCAAAACTCTTGGAAACTATTATTGGCCTCTCTGTGGAGTTTAGCGCCTTCACGGCCTCATCAATGCCATACGACATGGAGTCGGCATACGCTGAGCCTTGTTGGACAAAATCGACCAGTGCTAGTCTTAGGACATTCCCCTGATGGGTGGTAGTGATCCCCGGGTAATAAACGAAAGCCACATAACCTGCAACGACTAGTATTGCCACTAAGACTATTGATATCAATACTAACTTTTTCATTTTATCGCTATCCCCGCGTTTGAGATCAGTTGACCCTCCATTTAATATTTTCGGTTCGTTATCTGAAAGCGTTTCTTGGTGTATCCGCGCGCACGCGCACAAAGATGTACGCAGGGAATGCTTATTAAACCTTAAATATCAGGGTTTAGAAAGAAAGTCTTGGGTAAAGTAGATTGGCGGCTCAACTCCCACCATTCAGATATTTTGAGCCGAGAACTTTGAGAAAAGCGGTTTCACTTTTAGCTCAACACGAAGAAAAAGCTAGAGTACTCGCAGGCGGTACTGATCTGCTAGCTTTAATGAAAAGGGGCCGGATTACACCAGAGTGCGTGTTAAACATTTCTAAGATTAGAGATCTGAGTCATATCGGTCACGGTGAAGACGGAAGCCTGCGAATCGGCGCCTTGACAACGATCCGTGCCATCGAGGATTTTACCCCTATTCGAGAGAATTTTGCGTTACTTTACGAAGCAGCCCACGCTTTAGGATCAATTCAGATACGTAACATAGCTACGATCGGCGGCAACATTTGTCGAGCTTCTCCTTCAGCAGAAATGGCTCCACCATTGCTCGCTCTGGATGCCAACGCGATAATTATCAGTCAAGAAGGTATGCGTAAAGTTCCCCTAAACAAATTCTTCGCTGGCCCTGGCATCACTGTCCTCAGAGCTAATGAGCTTTTAACAGAAATCCAGGTGCCAAATCTTCTTCCTCGTACAGGTACAGCATTTCTGAAGATATCAAGAACCTGTATGGATTTAGCCAAGGTCAATATTGCTGTAGTGCTCAGGGCTACAACTCGGGTTTGTGATGATGTCAAGATAGCGGTTGGAGCTGTTGCTCCTGTCCCAAAAAGGGCAAGGAAAGCAGAAGAATTACTTAGAGGCAAACAATTGGCTGAAAAGACTATCGAAGAAGCATCTCAAGTGGTCGCGGAAGAAGTGGAGCCTATAACCGATGTACGTTCAACTGCTGAATATAGAAGGGAAGTGAGCAAGATTCTGGTGAAGCGTGCGATAAGTATAGCATTCAGGAGGGCTGAGGATTGAATAATAAGAGACAAATAAGACTTATTGTCAACGGAGAACCCTATAAAGTAAGTGTTGAACCTAACAAGACCCTTCTGGAATTGTTGAGAGACTATCTGGGATTAACAGGAACGAAACATTCATGCGGACTTGGTGAATGTGGTGCTTGCACTGTCCTTGTTGACGGAAAGCCCGTTCCCTCATGTCTAACGCTAAGTATCGCGATGGACGGAAAGAGTATCCAGACCATAGAAGGAGTTGCTAGTAAAGGGGTTCTCCACCCTATTCAGAAGGCATTTGTGGATCATGGTGCTCTTCAATGTGGATACTGTACTCCGGGATTGATATTAACTACCAAGGCATTGCTGAGTGAAAACTCCAGACCAACCGAAGAGGATATTTCTGAGTATCTTAAAGGTAATTTATGTCGATGCACTGGTTATACTCAAATAATAGAAGCTGTCATAGATGCGGCCGTTAGATTGGAAAAAAGTGGCGGTGGGCACGTTACCGAGCAAGGTGGTGATTTTCACTCTGAGTTTAAGGATGAATGCGCAATAGTTGGAAGGAAAATGCCCGCAAGTGATTCCCTTGAGAAAGTCACAGGTTCAACGAAATACACGTCTGATCTGAAGCTACATAAGATGCTATACGCAAAAGTAAAAAGGAGCCCCTACGCGCACGCCAAGATAAAAAGTATCGATGTAAGTGAAGCCAAATCGAGGGATGGGGTGAAAGCAGTGATAACATATGAAGATTTGCCGGACATCAGATATGGCTATAACCTTTTGGATGAGTATTTTCTGGCACGCTCAAGAGTCAGGTATGTTGGTGAACCTGTAGCAGTAGTAGCTGCCGAGAGCATGGAGGTTGCTGAGAGGGCCGTTGATGCCATTAAGGTCGAGTATGAGGAACTTCCGGCGGTTTTCGACCCTGAAGAGAGTATGAAGCCAGATCCTTCAACAATAATACATGAAGATCTCTCAAGGTATGAACGGCTAATTCCCATGACGAAGCTAGACGTGTCGAGACCAAATGTGCTTGATTATACGAAAATTCAAAAAGGAGACGTCGGAAAAGGCTTCGAAGAGGCGGATTTCGTAATAGAGAACAAGTTCATAACTCCCATGCAACAGCATTGCGCAATGGAAACGCACAATGCAATCGCCGAAGTTGGATCCGACGGAACTATCACGATCTGGAGAGATACTCAAAAGCCCTACGTGCTCCGTGATTGGATCTGCAAGATTTTCGGAGTCCCTCCTTCAAAAGTGAGGATAATTGTTCCGGAAGTGGGCGGAGGTTTTGGAGGGAAAACTGAACCGAAGATGGAACCACTTTGTGTTGCTTTGGCTCTGAAAACTAAGAGACCTGTGCGCATCACGTTTACAAGAGAGGAGATTTTCTCCTGCACATCCAACAGACATCCTTGTGTTGTGTACATCAAGGATGGAGTCAAAAAGAACGGAAAGTTGATTGCCCGCGAAATGAAGCTTGTATGGAATGCGGGGGCATATTGTGAATTGAGCGATTACGTAGCAAAGGCCGGAGCTATCAGTGCCGCTGCAACATACAACGTCCCAAACTTCAAGCTCGATAACTACGTCGTCTATACCAATACGCCAGTAAGCGGAGCCTTCCGAGGCTTTGGGTCTCCTCAGGTGCAATTTGCGGTAGAACAGCAGATGGATATAATAGCAGAGAAACTGAGTATCAATCCTGTGGAACTTCGAATAATGAACTGCCTAGACGAGGGCGACGAAAACGCTCTTGGAGAAAAAATGCATAGCGTTGGAAGCAAGAAATGTATTCAGAAGGTGGCTGAAAGATTAAGATGTGGCGAAATAGAAGAAAAAAGACATGGTTCTTTGAGAAGGGGTAGAGGCATTGCCCTTGGCAACAAGTACACAATCGCCGCCCCATCATGTGCCATAGTGGAAGTGCACCCTGCAATAGGAGCCGAGGATATCACAGTTGAAGTCAGGGTGAGTACGATCAACCTTGGGCAAGGCACCCACACCGTGTTCGCGCAAATAGCTGCTGAAGAATTCAAAATGCCTGTCGATAAAGTGAAGGTGGTAGGTGTGAACACAGCATTAACTCCGTATGACGCTTGTGGAACTGTATCCAGTAGGAGCACTTTCACAGTAGGAAACGCCGTTAAGCGCGCGTGCCAAGATGCGAAGAATCAAATATTGAAACTTGCCGTATCGAAAGGGTTGGCGGCAAGTGCCGAAAACTTAGAAATCAAAAGTGGAATGGTATACACAAAAGGCGTCAACCTTCAATCAATACCAATCAAGGACTTGTTCGCCTTCTGGGGCCTAGAAAGGTTTGTAGAGGATGCAGGAGTTATAATTGGAAAGGGCTTCTTCAATCCACCCACCGCATCTGCCTACTATCCGTCCGCCTGTTATACCCACTTCGCCAATGGTGCGGAGGTAGAGGTCGACCTTGAAACTGGTGAAATCAAGGTGATAAAACTGGTTACCGCTATCGAATTGGGAAAGGCTATCAATCCACTGCTGACTGAAGGCCAAATCTACGGGGGATTGGGAATGGGCATGAGCACGACGCTCTTTGAAAATATATTCCTAGATCACGGAAAGGTGATTAATAGCGATTTTACGGACTATAAGGTCGCCCGCACAGCTGATGTCCCACTGCACAACATGACAGAGGCTATAATATTAGAGAATGCACCTCACAGAGATGGACCCTTTGGAGCAAAGGGAATAGGAGAAGCGGTGACTGTAGGCGTTGCTCCTGCCATAGCAAACGCCATATATGATGCAGTAGGAGTAAGGATAAGGGAGATACCTATAACACCAGAGAAGATATTTGAAGCTCTGCAACAGAACAAATCTCACTAGCACAGCGCGCGTCAAGTTGACATGAAAATAGAAACATTGCTACTCTGGAAATCCAACCATTTACACCCTAGCCTCCGGTAATAGGCTGGAAAACGGTTAAGATGTCACTATCTTTTAATTTGGTCCCGAGTTCCCAGAGCGAAGATATATTTCTGTTATTCAGGAGAATCATGTATCGAAAAGGAAAATCAACATTTCCAGCTCGGATAACAATATCATCCAAAAACTCTCCTTCAACTTTTACCGATTTCAAAAGGCCCAACAGATCTGTCTGCTTTGTTTTGACCACCATCCTCTTCCATCTCATATTGCCTCCTGCGCCGAGTATCTTTATCAAGACTCTGGTCATTCAACTTCAATGAGTACTGTACATTGATACAGAAAAGCTTTCTGCAGTAAGCCCTAGCGCGTGTTAAGGTGGATCATTTCTCTCGCTTGTACGCACGGTTTTCGCTGCACGGTTTGAGAAGCCAACCAAAGAACCATATATATCTGGTCGGCGATCCCTCAGCATGGGCATAATCATTCTGGCCCTTCTTACCTCTTCAAGATCAAGCGTGGTTGATACAATGACATCTCCTTTCTCCTTCGCTTTTTTCAGTACCTTTCCTCGTGGGCTGACTATTAGGCTCCCACCGAAATATTCCACCGATCCCTCATTTCCCACTCTGTTCGCCAGAACTGCAAAGACTCCGTTCTGGAAGGCCATTGCCTTAGGCACCAATTCCCATACCGGTTGAAGAGTGTCAGGAGCTGAAGCAGCAACAAATATGACCTCTGCTCCTCTCAACGCTAGAATTCTCCAACACTCTGGAAACTGCCGATCATAGCACATTAGGATCCCAAAGTCACCAAATTCCGTTTTGAAAACAGGAAACGGGGATCCCGGCTTGAAGTAGAATCTCTCATTGGTTGTAAACCCAGTTTTATCATCCGGTGAACCGAACTTTCCCCCTGGTATATGTGTCTTCCGATATTTTCCTATTACGTTCCCCAACGGGTCGATTACTGCGGCAGTATTATAGTAGGTCTTTGCTGTTACCTTTTCGAATATAGGTGCAATGATGTAAACTCCATGTTCCCTGGCTTTCTTGGCCATCCTTTTGATTGTAGGGCCTGGAATGGGTTCCGCATAAGAGAAGACGTTGAAATCTCTCCTGAGAAAACATGCAAACTCGGTGAAAAAGGATTCCTGTAGAAGGATAATCTTGCTTCCATCCTCCGCAGCTTCGTCGATCATCCTCAAAGCCTTAAGAACATTGGCTTCTTTGTTATTGATTTTGCAGATCGTCTGAATTGCGGCAACCTTAACCTTCCGGTTTCCCATTCAATCCGCATCTCCTTTTTTTGCACAAACCTCAAGTTCTGCACGTATGCTGGTAGAAAACACTTTCCACTCAATTAAATATTGTCATATGGATCGGTTGACACATAATAATCACTGGGTCGCTGACACTTTGGTTGTCGATCGACTATATCGGTCCATGAACAAGAAAAGTACTTAAACATCAGGCGTAACTTCAAAAGACAGGTGAATAGATTGGGAAAAACGCTATCGGAAAAAATATTGAGTGCTCGGAATAAGATTGAGGCATATTCAGATGACATGATAGTAACGAAGATCGACTATGTGGCGGCGCATGATGGAAGTGGACCTTTGGCTATTAGATTGTTGAAAGAGATGGATTTCACAAGAGTATGGAGTCCTAGAAAGACACTATTTTTCTTAGATCATGCTGCACCCGCCTCTCGAAAAGAGTTGGCCAATGAGCACAAACTAATCAGAGAATTCTGTCGGACGAGCGGAGCACAATTTTCAGATGTTGGGGAAGGTATAATACATCAAGAATTGGTTGAAAAGTATGTTTCCCCTGGAAACGTTATTATTGGCGGGGATTCTCATACCTGTACTTCCGGTGCATTGGGAGCTTTTGCGACGGGAGTGGGTTCAACTGACGTTTCAATTGCCATAGTTTTAGGGAAGACATGGCTCAGAGTTCCTGAGACATATAAAATAGTCATAAATGGAAAATTTGATGATGGCGTGTATCCCAAGGACATGATATTGCACATCATAGGCAAACTAGGGGCAGACGGAGCTATATACAAGTCTTTAGAGTTCACTGGTGAAAACGTGAAAACTATGACGATGGATTCCAGATTCACCCTTACGAATATGGCTGTGGAGACCGGGGCAAAAGCGGGATTGATAGAGAGTGATGAAATTACTGAACATTACTTGAGAAGCATGGGTAGGGGGAAATTTTGCAACGACATTAAAGCGGATGTTGATGCTCAATATGCGCAAACATTTGAGTTCGACGCATCGAATTTGCCGCCTATTGTGTCGTTGCCTCATTCTGTCGACAACACGAAAACTATTGAAGAAGCAGAGGGAATAGAGGTGGATCAAGTTTTTGTTGGAACATGCACAAATGGAAGGATAGAAGATCTTCGAATCGTGGCAAGAATACTTAAGAATAGAAAAGTGCATCCGAAGGTGAGACTTATTGTAATTCCGGCTTCTAGAAGGATATATCTTGAAGCACTTAAAGAGGGCATAATTGAAACTATCGTTGACTCAAGAGGTGTGGTCTTGTCGCCGGGGTGCGGACCTTGTGCTGGTGTCCATCAAGGCATTTTAGGTGAAGGGGAAGTCTGTGTCTCAACACAGAATAGAAATTTCAAAGGCCGAATGGGTAATCCCGATGCGGAAATCTATCTAACAAGCCCGGCTACCGCGGCGGCAACGGCCTTGACAGGAGAGTTAAGTGACCCCAGAGATGTGATTTGATTGAAAATGCATGGCAGAGTTTGGAAATTTGGTGACGGCATAAGTACCGATGACATAATTCCTGGAAGGTATTTTCATTTGAGAGGAAAATTGCCTGAATTGGCAAAGCATGTACTTGAGGACGTAAATCCAGATTTTTCAGTGAAAGTCGAAAAAGGGGATTTTGTAGTTGCTGGCAGCAATTTTGGTCAAGGTTCTAGCAGAGAGCACGCGGCCACCACAATCAGGCTGATGGGTGTAAGTGCAGTATTGGCGAAAAGTTTTGCGCGCATATTCTATCGAAATGCAGTAAATGTTGGATTACCGGTGATCATGTGTAATACTGATCTCATTGAAAACGGTGATGAATTGGAGATTGATCTAAATGGTGGAATGATAAACAATTTATCTAAGAAGAAAAAGTTGAAGACAAAAGCTATTCCTAGATTTATGCTTCGCATTCTTGAAGATGGGGGACTGCTAAGACACATCAAAAAATATGGCAAATTTCAGATGAAATAAGTAACCCCAAAAACATCAACATTCACCATTCATACAAGGAGGGTTAACCAAGCACCTAGACGAGCCGGACGATTGGACTTTAAATCCTCATGTTCGTGCACATACTGGCTGAAGCTTCTCAGAATTTTTTAGTCGTTCTTTCTTTATTATGTGCTTTGGCAATAAAATGGTTTCCGCGCGCGAATGGTTCATTCATAACGATCCTTCAGTCGCCAGTTTGATTATCTCCTGCTCTGTCAGCCCGCTTAGTCCCAGTTTTTTAGCGGTGTATCCTTCCTTGAAATAATCAGTTTGATTGATCGTTGACCAGAGTTGAATGATCGCCTTAATGTTTGGAGTGTGAACTCCGAGCAAATCGCCGAGAGAAGCTATTGGAACCAGACCGTAGGGTACGTCTTCAGTCACAAATCTAAAGTGAAAGTCCTTCGGTCCTCTCTCACCTTCGTCCAAGTATGGCTTGCAGTTTTGAATAGCCTCATAGATATTATTCCCTTTTGCTCCGTACATCAAATATAGCCACTCAGTGGTAGATGTTACTCTTAATCCTAATTCTTTGGCGACGCCAGTTCTTTCATCATCTACAGCCTGTATAGTCCTACCAACCCCGGGTCCAACCCCATCTTTATAAAAAACATAGTTGCCCATTGTTCGTTCAGTTAGACCTGCATTTAGAAGCGTTATTGCTGGATGGAATATTGGATTTAGATTTTCAAGACTAGTTTCAAGCACATTAGTTGCAGCTATAAGCTGAGGATAGACGTTTCCCAAAACTTCAAGGACTTCTTTTGTTTTCTTGCTTGGAAAGGCGGCTATTGGTAGTTTTCTTTTTAAGCCATCAACAAATACGCTAGTCGGTCCAGTGATCCTACTGGAATAGATCAATATAGAAGTTTCAGCTAGCACGTTTTTCTTTCCAATTTTCCTTAGCTTATGCCCAAGTCTTAGACTCGCAAAGTTTCCTGTGTTGAATACTATAATCTGTTCATCTTTCAAGTGTGGGATACTCTTGTCAATCATGAATTCGTGTCCAAATGCGGGGACTGTAATCATTATTATATCGACATCTCCAATAGCCTCTCCCATGTCTGTTGTAGCCTTCACCTTTGCAAATCCTTCTCCATATACAGCTTCTCCAGTTATCTCGATTCCGCCGCGCTTGCGAATAGCCTCGATGGGTTTGGGCGATCGGTTAAACAAGTTTACCTCATAGCCTGCTAACGACAAGTCAGCGGCCATCGCGTATCCACCGTGTCCAGCTCCTAGAACCGCAAACCTTAAACCGTTTTTCATTTTTCCTCTGGCAAGTACTAGTGTTTTATCCCTAAAAGCATTTGTACTCCATGCTTCATATTTGTCTATTTGTGCGATATGGCAGGCGCGCGACTCATACCCAAATGGGTCAAGTCCAATCGCCCTACCAGGCTAGGGCAACCCCGCAAAGGTAACCCTACTTCAATATCCTGAGTTCTTAGCGCGCCGCGCTCTTTCTGGAAGTACTGATGCTAATTGCTAGAACATACTATCCAAAAAACTGGAAGCATGCTTTGTTTGTATTAAATCTCGCGCATGATATTGCAGAATAGCTTTTAAGCTTCGAATAGCAATGCTAGCCAGAGTTGAATAGTAGATGAATTGGAGGTAAAAGGTATTGTTGACTGTTGAAAGATTAAAGGGAATTGTGGCTGCTGTGGTGACCCCTTTCACGATCGATGATGAAATCGACATAGAAGCGCTTGCGAAATTGGTGAGTTACTTGGTTGAGAGGGGGATCCACGGAATTATGACCACAGGAGGAAACGGCGAGTTTCCACATCTGCTACCTGATGAAAGGAAGGAGGTTCTTGAGGTTGTAGTCGATTCCGTGAAAGGAAGGATTCCAGTGATAGCCTGCACTACTAGCTGTAGTATCAAGGAAACTCTCCTGTACACAAAACATGCAGAGGACGCTGGAGCAGAAGCCGCAATTTTAGTTCCGCCGTATTACTATAAACTGCCACCCGACGGACTCTTTAAATATTACAAGACTGTCGCTGAAGGAACCGAACTGCCTTTGATTGTTTACAATAACCCTGGATACACGAAAAACCCCATCCCTCCAAAGCTTATGTTCAAGATCTTGTCTATCCGCGGTGTCATAGGTCTGAAACAGAGCGAATATGATATCAGTCAAACCATCGAAATCTTAAGGCAAATGGGGGAGAAGGTTTCTATAATGACGGGCATCGACAGCCAACTTTTTCCAATACTGTGTGTCGGGGGGAGAGGAATTTTTTCAACTGCTGCTTGCGTGGTTCCACGTGAAATGATTGAGTTATACAATGCCTTCCAGGAGGGGGACCTCAAGAGAGCCCTGAATATTCACATGAAACTGCAAGTCCTCAATCGATTCCTTGAATATGACCCAGGCTACGTGGCTCCTTGCAAAGAAGCCCTAAACATGTTAGGGTTACCAGCCGGTCAAGTACGGCCTCCCTTACCCATGCTTACCAAACAAGAAAAAGAACAACTCAGGGAATCCTTGGCAGAACTAGGACTGCTATGAACTCGATTTACGATCAGTATTTGATTAGGGTTTTCTGAAAACGGAAATTGGCCTTGGCGTTCATTTCCATCTCGATAGGGATGAAGGCGATATAAGGATACTCGATTGAAGCTTCTGGACGCGGCCAAAGTTTGGCATCCGTATCTGCACAAAGACTGATGACGCGCTACCTCGGCATCAGCGACTCTTTCCCGAAGAAGATCATCGGTAAGAGCAAATATTTGTCTTGGCAAAATGAGTACATGGGCATTTTGATGGGTAAGCCTTTGTAGGTTTCCCTCCCTTTATCCCCTCAATAATTTTTATAGCCTTATTGACAGCGTTCTCTTCGCCACGAAGGATCAGAGTTATAGACCCTTCAGCTCCGCCAATCCCGCCGGCACCAATAGGTATCGCTTCGGCACCAGATAAGAGTCTTATTGCTTCGACTTCGGTCACGACTTCACCTGCCATTGGTAATAACCACACTTTAATTCCCATAGAGTAAGCAGTTTCGTTGACGCTTGATGGTTCTCCCCCGGCTGCTTCCACAGCTTTCTCTATGGAAACAGGTATCAATTTCTCGAGGCCCACAGGGATAATTACCTTAACACCCTTCGTTTGCGCCATTTTGGCGATGTGTCCAGCTTCGGCGCGCACGGTAGACCCCATCAATACGGCTACTTTTCCAAAAGGATCAATGGCATTTGCCCCTTTAATAAATACGTCGTTGGGTCCCCATTCTCGTTCACTCCACATCTCTCTGTACTTAACATGGGTTTTACGCCGGTCTATCTTGACCACTTCACCATTCTGAATCATTACGTTAGGATAGAATGTTTCCGGATCAGTTAGGCACATCCCCTTCGGTACTGTGATTCCACAGGCAAATGATAGCCCATCTTCTATTTTTTCACCTGTAATTTCTTCAAATACATAACCCACCGTAGTGCTTGTTGTGAGCGCTATTGTTCCCTTTCCAAGGGCCTTTTTGATTAAGGGATGAATCGCTATGGCTTTCGCTATCAATCTCTTCGATTCAGTTGGAGTTAAAGTTACTTGCGCTTTAATTTGTCTATCCCCTCTTCTTTTTCCAACATTTTGGTGTATTGAGTATTGGCAAATCAAATTTTATAAGATTTTCGGTTTTTGCGAATAATTTTGTGCGCGTTGCATCCACCTAAAAGAGAGCGAGCGCTTCGCAGGCGATGCTGCCTTCCTCCCACTGTAACTCGGCGATCGCGCGCGATGATTTGATCAAGGCAATGTGTCGCTTTGCATGGAAAAGCATGGCGCGCCCACGTTAAGAGAGTATGTAGGGTTCTTCAACCACATCTGCACGGCGCAACGGGTTGAAGCAGGAGGCATTCTAGCGCGAGAGCCCTATTGGAGGCTCATTCATAGGCAAAAAAATCCAAAGCGTGAGAGCGGAGATTTGTTGTGCACGCTATTTATGTAAACACCACACGCTGCAGATGTCGATGGTAAAACCAAAAATGTAATAACCACGGAGATCAAATATTAAAGAGTTCAAAGAAATAAAGGCAAAAGTATGCTGTGGATTGATATCATTGGATACGTAGGCATGGTTCTATTATTGTTAGGTTGGTTTCTAGTCCGCAAGCATCAGTACATTTCATCTCTTGCTAATTTCCTTGGCGGCTTAGTAATGACAGGGTATGGCGTTCTCTTATCCTCCGTTCCGGTAATACTTTTAAATATTGTTTGGACAACAATCGCCTCTTATCGAATATTAAAAAGTGAAAAGAAATGAAACGAGCCCGAGGAGTCTAGAATTAAATGTTACCTGCCTAACTTCTTCGCTAGTTCAACAAGTTCTGGATGTATCACCTTTCCTTCATCCTGCAGTTGAACATCATCAAGCCACCATGATGTATTCAATGATTCAGAATCAGCATGCGATGGTGCTGGCCCAGATTTCCCTCCATAGATTTTCGCCTGGTCCCCTATTCCACACTCAAAAGCGCCCCATATTCTTTCATCTTCTATGCCGAGACCTGATAAGGCCGCTCCAGGATTGCAACTATACTCTGCGTGAGCCAGATTATACATATTAGGATCTCTAAAATCAGCGAGCCATTTTTCAAATATTTTGGCTTCCCTGCCACCTTTTACTCTTACTATCACTCCGTTCTTCACTTCAGTTACTATCGGATTTTTCAATATCCCAAGGCTGAGCGGCCCCCCAAGTGCCATACTGCCGTCGAAAACTATTGTACCATTCATCGTTTTTTCTATCGGGCTCCAAGTTATGTTTCCTGGAGGAAACGTCACTCCCGGCTTGTCTGCGATACCATTGCCCATAAGGAACGGCCTTCCCGGATCATTCTGGAAACTTATGTTAGTGCCCCCCGGTGAAGTGACCTTGATTTTCTGAGCTGTTTCTAACATTTCCGCAATTTTGTTCTGAAACTTGTTGAGTATAGGCAGATTGATTTTACCAATCATCCTGACCAACCTCTTGGTATCCATCCCGACCAAGCAAAGGTGCCTGACCTTACCTGCCTCCATCACCTTGTCCCACGGCGTTGAATAGAGTAACCACTGATTGTTAAATTCTATCCAAACGTCGGTATTGGCTATTGCCACTTTGACCGGTTTAGGTATGTAAGGATCTCCTACTTTTCCAAATCCAGGAAGCGCTGCATGCCACAAAACGGCGACTTTCCCCCCTACTGCTTGGGATGCGCCTGCCACAGCCTCTATAGCTCTCCAATCATTTTCTGTATCTCCAGTAATCAAGACATTTTCGCCAGGCTTGATTTTGCAAAATTCTTTGGAGATCAAATAGGCAGTTTCCATCAATTCAAGCTGCAAATATCTCAAGTTCATGCCACCGCCTGCGAATTTGATTTTTTGTTCTATTTAACGCTTTTGCTTACTTGGGCGCGCGAAATCGTAAAGTAACGTAAAAGTCCTTAACCTTGTTGCCTTGATTGGGCGCCGCAATTCTTCGGTCTAAGGTTAATAAAATCAATGGCTGACTTCAATTGCTGCGTTCCTCCTCCTTCAGACACAATCTGCAGCAGTCTATCCGTGTCTCGAACCCTAATGGCTCCAACAATTGTGACACCACGCTTGAACAGAGGATCAGGGATCGTACTAGCCGAAGCTCCTACTAACGCGACTTCTCTTGACTTCTTCGATAACTGTAGCAGACGATCGATAGTACCGTTAGCTATGGCGGTTCCTGTGATTATCGTGACATCTACCTTTGGAAGGATTTCCTCCGAGGCTGTATCGGGCAAAATTCCAGTTTCTCGGCGCTTAATATCTCTTTCAAGAACATAAACCCTGTCCACCTTTGGTTGGATCCGTTTGATTAACGGTCTGATTCTGCCAACGAACGCGACCTGATCACTTTTCTTGAATTTGATTTTGTCTATCACATTTCCGTCAGTAACGCAATAAGTGCCTTTCGTTGCAATGGCAATCGAGCGCGCGCAAAGTTTAGGCTTGCCGTGACCGAAGCTGATGCGATAGCATTTGCTGATGATATTGCCTATCCAGTGGTTTTGAAAGTTGTCTCTCCAGACGTTGTACACAAATCCGAGGTTGGTGGTGTAATAGTAAACCTCGAGAACGCAAATCAAGTGCAAAATGCATACCGAAAGATCTTAGCGAACGTCAGAAGAAGCAAACCTGATGCAAGGATTGAGGGTCTTCTGGTTGAAGAGATGTCTCCTCCATCAACCGAAGTAATCGTAGGTTCCCATAGGGATCCTCAGTTTGGCCCAACATTAATGTTCGGTTTAGGGGGCATCTTCGTGGAAATTCTTAAAGATGTCACATTCAGAATTGCCCCTGTCACCGAGTCTGAAGCCATGGAGATGATCAGCGAAGTCAAAGCATATCCCCTACTAAAAGGATACAGAAACACTCCACCAGTAGACATTGGGTCGATAGTCCAAATTCTCCTCAGCGTTTCGAGACTAGTCACTGAGCACCCGCAAATAGCAGAAATTGACCTGAACCCTATACTAGTCTATGAAATAGGCGCAAAAGTTGTCGATGCGAGAATAATCCTGCAGTAAGCACGCGGATCTGATGAGCGTACGCTGTTTAATGCTTGGACCACAAGGCTTAAATAAGTTTCGCAGTAACCTCAAAAAGGTGGTACGGTCGAGCGTGCGTTTCTTGATGTTTCCTCTCTTCAATTATTTCACCTTCGCCCGC
>Ga0154763_106_pt1 | contig 45628 bp, 44 predicted proteins | sample Rifle2008BG16ft_FD_105771 | JGI IMG/M metagenome (GOLD analysis project Ga0154763, IMG submission 105771) | Microgenomates group bacterium RBG_16_45_19
GTTAACGGTCCAATCAGCGGAGATAGGCATAGGTTAATAGCAGCAGAATATCAAAGCGCTAACTTTTATGGTAGTAGCAGGTGCTTTAAGTGAGCGACCGACGAGTGAAGGTGAGAGTGACGCCGGCGACCGGACCTTCTTGAGTCAGGTCTTCGGCGGCGGCGAGAGTGATGGTGTCGGTGGCAATGGTGGCGATTTCATAGGTGCCGTTGTTTGAAGCCGAACCTTCCACGGTCACTTGACCCATGACTTGAAGCCAACCATCGGTGGCAAAATCACCACTGGCCCGAACGATAGTATCGGCTGAGGGGGGATTTTCATTAAAGGTAATATTGACACCGGTTAAAACTATTTTCCAGTTGGGATCGACTTGCCAGACAGCAGTAACCGTCAGACCATCATTAGTGATGGTGCCGGTGGTTTCAAAAGGGAGATAGCCCATTTCCCGAGTCCGGACCGTGATAGCGGTATCGGTGGTGTAATTGTAGGTAGCGGTAGCTTGGTAAGTATCACCAGATACAAGCGTGGTAGCAGTGGTGTTCATGAGTTCAGTGGTGCCAGTGTAGACCCAACATTGAGTGTTCTCTGTCACTCCAGTAATGGTCAGGGTAACCGGTTGATTAACTGTCGTCGAGGAGCCATCGGAATTTCTGATAGTGGGAATGTCACCTTCGTTAGTGACATTGATGGTCACCGCACCCCCTGAGTTGTTGTAGACGTCGGCTTTGGCGGAATAGAGAAAGTGGGTTTGGCCGGCGGCGCCATCGGATAAAGCCACTTGATTGGTGTCCGCCAGAGCGTCGGCTTTGGTGGGGTAGAAAGCCAGAGAATCAACGGTGACGGCGTTGACATAGTACATGTTGCCATCGGTTAAACCGATAGTGTCCGTGCCACCCTGATCTTGATAATAAATAGCATCACCATCGGTATAACCATGGCCGGTAGCGTCAATCTCGTCATTATCAGCGTCAACGTCAGTCTGAGTGTGAAAAGCGATGGCGGCCGGGCCACCACCGGAGAAAGTGTGGCCGTTGAAAGTATAGGTGCCGGCAGCCGTAATGCGGATAGAGTGGCCTAAATCGCCGTCGTGATTGTCGATAAATTCACAGGTGGTAATGCCGCCCGCTTCGGCGGCAGAGGTGAAGGCAACCGCGCCGTAATCGTCGCCGACCCGTTGGTTAGCGAAAGTAGAGTTGGAGAGGTTGGCGTCATTTAAGACAATTTCGTTACAGGCGATAAAAGTGATGTTGTCTAAGGTAACCGTGGAGCGGAGGGTAACGGTGGCGTTGATGATGGTGGTGCCGCCGAAATCCAAGATAGCGCTAGCCGAATGGCCGGAATTGAAGCGCCAGTAAAAGGGCGACCCGCCGACAAAAACAGAGTTGGTAAAGCTGATAGTATCGTTAGCTTGGCCGTCGAATTCAAAGCCGACTTTGTTATCGTCGACGTGCCAATCGAGATAATCGAGTTCATCGGCTTGGGTGCGAAATTGGAGGGTGCGCAAGTTGACACTAAGGTGGATCGGGTCAGTGCCACCAATTTTGATTGGGGCCAGGAAGGTGGCGGCAGAACCTTCGCGGAGCATGATCCGCTGTTGGCCAACGGAAGCGTTGAGAACAAAATCCAGATCGTCAAAACTTAACGGATTGGTACTGGTGCCACCAGCGAGGGCTTGTTCATAAACAATCACCAGATTACCCCAACGAAAACTGACGGCACCATAACGGCCTTGTGCCAGGGTCAAGATGCTGTCGATGGCGGTGGCGACGATAGACCCAGACGTGGCAAAACGAGTGTCGGTGGACTGGTCTACTTGGATACCGACGTGGTTGTAGCCGTCGGGTTTGGTAGTGACGGTGCCTTTGGCGCCGACCGACCAAGCCCGGTAGGCGGTACCATCCCGGGCGACGAATAAGAGGCCGCACTGGCCGGAGTCGGTAGTTTTGGAGATATCGACGTAGTCACGGGAAGTGACAAAAAAATAGTTAAATAAAACAATCCCCCCGCTTAAGTCACTAGCTGAGGCAAAATTGAGCTGAGGCCCGCCCACGGTCGAGCCAGCGGCGGAAGCGGCGGGGGTGCAGTCGGCTACGGCCCAATAAGGATTGAGGCCTTGGTCAGTTTGGAGGGCGGCGGCGTCGAAGGCAGTGGTTTTAGCGCCAATGGCGGCGAGGGAAAGCGAGGTTTGGTAGATATTACCCCAGGCGTTGGCGCCGCCGAGGGTGATCCAATAGCCGGATTCGAGCAAAGTCCCGTTGGTAGTGTCGGATTGAATGTAGGGAGAGATGGAGATAGGGGTGCCGGCGCCATCATCATTGATGGCGACAGAAATGGAACGGGTGTTTTCGTTGAATTGGCCCCGCCAGGTATTGGCGGCTACGGCACCTAAGGCTTTTTTAATTTGGTAAGCCAGACCGCCAGAATTGGCGCCGGCATCACCGTTGGTAATGTTGGTCCAGGGCGGTTCGCAAGTGGGACCTATGCCGCCATCGGTGGTTAAAAAGGAGAAGATGAGGCAATCGTCGGCATCGGTAGTGACGGCAACGCCGTCAAAAGGGTTGGTGCTGTCGTCGGCCGCACTTAAGGCATTGGTATTGATTGGATCATTAGTATCGATGTTTTTGACGGAGACCACGGTACAGGTGTAGGTTTCGGCTGAAGCCAAGGTGATAGTGGGGGAGGTGACACTACTAGAAGTGGCGATGAAATAGTAAACGGCGGCGCCGTGGGCGCCATAGTCGGCGGCATAAATGGTAGACCAGTTGGCCGGCGCGGCACCAAAGCCAACCGCGTCATTATTACAAAAGGCGATGAGAAGATCATCGGTTTCATGAACAGGCATGTCCGGTTGGTACGAGGCGGCAGTAGTAGTACCTTCGGTAAAGGCGAAATCGCGAATAGCAGGCATAGTAAAGGCAGAATAGCATGTGGTTTGCTTTTAGTCCAAAGCTTTGCCATCATGGTGAGGTGAGACTGTGTGGGTGGCTGCTTTTAACCTTAGCGCTAATGGGATATCCCGCCAGGGTGTTGGCCGCGGCTGAGTGTGCGGTGACCATTTCTCCTTTGGGGTTACCGGTAAATACAACCAATATTGCTATACAATTCACCCTGACCAATTCAGGAACTGAAACTTTACGTTCGGCAGAGATTGAACTACCAGTTCAAGAGGAATTGACTTATACAACTGACCAGGTTACCAACTGGACAGTACAAGATAACGGGAATGCGGTTTCGTATATGAATGGTGAGTTATCACCGGGTGCTAGTTTTGTGACCAGTTGGATGATGACTGCTGGGGAAACCGAGGGAATGAGTGGTGACTGGACGGTGGGGATGGCCGAGGATGAATCAGCTTCTGATCTAATTGGATGCACAGGGAACTTAGGTATGTACTCGAATGCGAGCGTGGATATAACCGCGCCGGTGGTAAGCGGTTTGAGTGTGGCGGCGGCGGGGACGAATGTAACGGTAAGTTGGACCACGAATGAGGTGGCCACGAGCAAAGTGAGGTGGGGAACTCAGGCAGGGAATTATAGTGGGGAGCAGGTAGATAATTCATTGTCATCGAGTCATTCGGTGGTGATTATTGGTCTAACACCGGGTATTACTTATTATCTAGTGGCTCAGTCGACCGATGCCGCCAATAATACCGGGTCAAGCGGGGAATTCAGCTTTAATATGCCAGGAGTAGTAACCGATACTCAAATATTGACGGTGACCCAAACGAGCACAGTGACAAATCAGGTAACCCAAGTAATAGGGGAACGGGATACAACCAAGCCGACAGTGAGTTTAAATGAGACGGTAAAGGCGCTAGATGACACACCACCGACCTTGACGGGGAGAGCAACGGATAATAAAGGGATATTGCGGGTCGACTATAGTTTGGATGGGGGTACGAATTGGATCGGGATTGAGAAGATAGAGGGCCAAGGGAAGAAAACGGCCACGTTTAGCTTAAAGATACCTGAGCTTCTCGATGGGACGTATGAGTTGGTAGTGAGGGCGATAGATACCTCGAATAACGTCGGGAAAACTAAGAAGCAGACTTTCACCATTGATAAGCTGGCACCTAAAATTGGGCCGGCGGTGTGGTACCAAGGTCCATTTCTATTGTCAACCAACAGCTCGGGAGCTTTGGAGGGGTATGAAGGGTTTAAGCAACGGGTGATCGTGACGGCCGTTGGGGGGGCGACTGAGGTGACGTTGCATCTTAAGTCAAATGAGGGTGAGGCTCAAGTGGTGTCCTTGACTGAAACAAGCGGAGTCTGGATGGGGGACTTGGATTTGGCGGCCGGGGAATATCAGGTGTGGGCGGCGTCAATTGATGGGGCAGAGAAACAGGAAGCACGAGCGATGGGCACATTAGTCATTCACCCTCAGGCTGTGATCACCAGCCAGGGGGAGGCGAGATCCGGGGTGAGGGTGCAGGCCTGGCGGTTGGACCCCTTAACCGGCCATTTTACAGTTTGGGACGGGTCCGGGTATGGGTTAGATAATCCGGTGACTACTTCTATCCACGGTGCTTACTCTTTACTATTGCCGGCGGGCACTTATTATCTGACGTATAGTCATGAGGGGGTGGGAGTAGGACGTTCTCACTTATTTGACCTGGACAAAGCGGCGGTGGTGTCGGAGCCGGTAGAGCTAAGTCGAAAGCGCTTCTGGCAGGTGGGACCGTGGGTGATCCCGGTGCCCAAGATGGCTATTGATGAGGCGGTGATGACCATATTACCTGAGGATGGGGGTGAGGCGGCTAAGTTAGTTGAATACAAGCTGCCGTTGTTTGGGTTGAGTCGCGACCAGCAGGTGATGTATTCGACGGCGTGGCGAGGGAGGCCGACGGTAGTGGCGATTTTCTCAGAGCAAGTAGTGGAGAAGGATCGGCTACTCAAGACGCTGGCTGAGCTGAAAGTAGCTACCCAAGCACGGGTGTTGGGGATAGTGGAACAAGTGCCACCATTGCAAACGTCCCTGCTCGAACAACGGTGGCAGAGTGAGGTCCCTTTGTATGCCGATGTGGAGGGGAGTATTAGCCTGCAGTTAGGGGTGACCAGTATCCCAACGTATCTTTTAATTGACGGTGGGGGAGTGGTGCGAGTAATCATGCCGGGTATGGTGGAGACAGACCGGTTGATGGAATTGGTTGGGGAAATGGGTCGTTTAGGAGGATGAAGAGCGATCGGTCAATAATACAGTGTGCTATTTCCTTGCACTTATATATTGAGAGAAGAGGACTGTATTGTATGGGGGTGGTTTAGATGATGGGTGGCTATGAGGCCGAAAAGTGATGGTGAGTATATTTTGTTAACTCACTCTTTACCTTGGTAGGAAGAATTTTTTTACGGTCATTGACAGCAGGGGTAAAGCACTTTGCAATAGATACATGGTCAGACAACATAAAGTACTCATCGTTGATGATGATGAGCAGCTGACAAAAATGTTTCAGACGGCGCTACAACTAACCGGGATTGAGACGCATACGGCGAGCCGGGGTGATCAAGCCTTGACAATGATTGAGCAAGATCAGTATGATTTGGTTCTTTTAGATATTATGATGCCGGAAACCGACGGTATATCGGTGTTGCATCAATGGCCAAAAGAGGCACCGACCAAGAAGAAAGATGTAGTCTTGATTACCAGTTTAGCTCCAGAAGCGATGGCGATAGAGGGGAAACAGTTAGGGATATGGGCATGTTGGAATAAGGATGAGTTGACCCACGAAGAGCTGGTAAAGCGAGTCAGACAGTTATTTACTTAACCCCAATCTGGATGACGCTTAAATAGAGGAGCCAGCCGGTCAGGCCAATCAGATTGAAAGTAAAGATGACGCCGAGGAGAAACTGGTTACGGTCGACGGCTGGAGACGAGTTAGACATAGATACATTTTAGTATAACAGGTTGTGTACCTGAGGGGGGTACCGGCTTATGGGTTGGTGGTGGCAATTTATTTTTCAGAATGGGTGGTTTGTGGTGAATATGTTTGGGGCGATGGTGTTTTTGGCGATTTTTTGGTTATATTTGGATGCTTGGTGGCAACGACGACACTGGTGGGATATACCCCGCTTAAGCGGTTATTTGCTCCTGGCGCTGTCGATGGTAGCCGCGGCAGCCAGGGTGGAATTACCGCTGGGGCAGCAAGGGTTGATCAACCCGACGGCGTTAGTGGCCTTAACCATAGGTTTGCGAGTGTTGGCTTATGGGTCGATTGGATTGGGCTTGGTGGGTGAACCAATCCAGCCGCGGCCAGAATATTCAAAGTCTACATTCCACGGCTGGGTTGGGTTGACCGTCGGCTGGAAACTGGTAGCGGGCTGGTCATGGCTGCTGGCACCGCTAGCTTCATTGGTGGGACTCTTATACTGGCGCCGGGGAACGGTGGGCTTGGAGCGACACATTAAACCAATGGGGATAGCCTTTTTTGTCCTCAGTGTAGCTGAGCTATGGAGCTTAAGGCCGTTATTTGGCAACACAGCCTGGGTGTGGTTATACCAAATAGTCGCCCCCTTTAGCTGGTTTTGGTTGATCGGAGTGGGGCTACTTTTAGCCGCCATCTTGGTGGCTTTTACTTGGGTTTGGCGTTATTTACTGATGCGGTTGGTGACCCAATTGATGTTAGTGTTTACCACGATAATTTTTTTGGTTTTTGTGGTAACCACAGCTGTGTTTACCGCGCTGCTAGTGGCCTCGATGGAGAGGGCGACCATGACCCGGTTGGAGAACGACGTGACTTTGATGGCTGAGGTTATTGACCAGAAACAAGCCACGGCTTTGGCTGATGCTCAGTTGCTGGCCCATGACCCACTCGTGATTGAGGGTTTAATTCAAGGGCCGACGGTGCAGATGATTAATGAGGTTACTCGGGTGTTGGTTGATCGGCATGGTGGCCGGGTGATGGTGGTGACGGCTGAAGGTCAGGTGCTGGTGAGAGGTGAAGAACCGGAGCGGTTGGGGGAGGCGGTATCCTCAGATGTTGTTTACCAGCGGTCGATGGCTGGCGAAGTGCTGACAACGATCCGAGTGGAATCGGTGGGGGTGGTCGAGCACCTCTGGGCTCAGGCGGCAGTACCGGTACATTTTGATACACAAGTGGTGGGAGTGGTAATGTGGAGTGTGCCGATAGATAGTCAGGTGATTCGAGGGCTGGCGCAAGCATCGGGGTTGATCACCAGTGTTTGGGCAGGGGAGCGTTTAATCGCCACTAGTCAGAATGAGCCAACGGTGGTTCCCGGTCTTAAGGAGGGACGGGTAGCCGTGGTTAAGCGGGTACTCGAACAAAACGAGCGCTGGGTCGGTTTAGGCCGGTTTGGAGCGGAGTCTATCTATATGGCTTACGCGCCCCTGATGGATCATGATCAAGTGGCGGTGGGGATGGTGTCGGTGGGGATACCGCAGGCTAGTGTTTGGGCGACCGTACGCCAAGTAGTGGAGCTGACTTTTTTGGTCACCATCGGGTTAATGCTGGGATCATTGATCCCAGCTTATCTGGTATCCCGGTCACTGGCGAAGCAATTACATTGAGTCAAACCTTAAATGAGGATGACATTATGCAGGACCATCAGGGGAATAACCCAACGCCGAGTAAGGGGGGAGTGCGCCAGCAAGAGCAGTTGACGGTGTCGGAAGGGAGATTTCGGAATTTGCTTGAGCAGGCGAATGATCTGATCCAGAGCGCAGATGCCAGTGGTCGTTTTGTGTACGTTAATCCAGCTTGGCAGGCGCTCTTAGGTTACAGTGCCGAAGAAGCGCGGAAACTGACCTTTGAGCAGATAATCGCACCAGAGTACCTGGAGCTGTGTCGGCAGGTTTATGAAAGGTTGAAGCGGGGAGAAGTAGTCAGTACCGTAGAGACCGTCTTTGTTGGTAAAGATAGGCAACGGATCATAGTGGAGGGAAACGTATCAGGCCAGTTTAATAAGGGGGTGTTTGTAGCCACGTGGGGGATTTTTCGGAACGTCACCGAGCGCAAGAAGACCGAAGAGATGTTGCGTTTGCGGACACAAGAGCTGGAACGGATGAACGCTTTGATGGTGGGGCGGGAACAACAAATGGTCGAGATGAAGCGAAAATATGGTATCCAGACAAGTGGCGGGGTAACCATACCAGTAGTATTGAGGCAGTTTGAGCAGGTGATGGTGGGGACGGTAATGAGTTCGCCGGTGGTAACGATTAACGAAGATGAGAGTTTATTGGTAGCCGCCCGGATGATGGCCGAAAAAGCTGTCGGCGCACTGGTGGTGGTAACGGCCAGGGGGAGGCTCGGGATTATCACTGAACGGGATTTTTTAACCCAAACGGCTAAAGGTTTGAAGAAAGCGGATAAAATCTCGGTTAAGTCGGTGATGAGTTCACCGGTCATTACCGTTTCCCCAGAGACAACGATTGACCAAGCGAGCCACCTCTTAAAAGAAATGCATATCCGGCGCTTGCCAGTGGTGAACCAAGGGCAGTTGGTCGGGATTGTGACCCAGACAACCCTCATTTTGGCTTTGCGAGAACAAGTGATCACTGCCTTAAAGCGGAATATGGAAGAGCTGAAACGGATGAACACTTTGATGGTGGGGCGGGAACTGATGATGGTGAAACTAAAACGTCGTTTACAAGAACAGCCAACGGCTCAGACGAAGGGTTTGTATGGTGGAGGTTGAACCGACCCGGCAGTATCGCTCACGACGCACCCTGACGTTGATAGTGGTGATGGGGGTAGTGGGGCTAGTGGTGATCCAAGTGGGGCTGATCCGGGGGTATTTGATGCCTCAGTTTGAAGTGATTGAACAAACCGAAGTCGCGACCCGGTTGGAGCGCATCGTGGTGGATTTACATGAGGAGAGTGAGGTAGTGGCCCTGGTTGCCCGAGATTGGGGTCATTGGGATGATTCTTATCAGTTTGTTCAAGATCACAATCAAGCTTTCATTGAATCGTCATTAAATCAGGCGACTTTTGAGAATTTGGGCTTGGATGTGCTCTACTACTTGGATCGGACCGGGCGACCGATTTTTTTGGCTGAGCCCAGGAGAATAGTCGGCCAAGTCGCAGTCGAGACAGCGGTATACCTGGCACCATTTTACAGTGCCGATGGAGGCCTGAACCAAAAATTTACGACAGAAACGGCGGGGATGGTGGCGGTGGATGGACGAGTGATGGCAGTCGGTAGCAGTCCGATTTTACCCAGTAGCGGTGAGGGGGAAGCGGTAGGAACGTTGATTATGGGGCGGTTTATTAGTCAGGAGGTGTTGGAGCGCTGGTCGGATAAGTTTGAGAACCTGGTGTTTGTAGGAGTTGATCAAGAAGCGGTCGTCTGGTTTAAGAGGCAGGGAATAGAACCACCGACTGATGAGGTGATGATCGTTCCGTTGTCGCGGTTTGAATTGGTGGGTGAAAGCCGAATTTTGGATATTTTTCAGAAGCCGATCGGGTATATCGGAATCCGGATGGTACGCGAAACTTATCGGCAAGGTTGGTGGGTGAGCCATATGATTTTAGGTTTAATGATGACGGTAACGATGGTGGCGGGGACGCTAGTTTGGTGGATGGGACGGCGGGAAATGGCCAGTGAAGTGAGACGGCGGCGGGAATTGTCAGATACGATCCAGAAGATTGAAAGTCAGAAACGATTGTTGGAAGCGGGAGATAAGCAGATGAAAGAGACAGTGGCCGAGGTGTCGCGAAAAAATCTGGATATGCAGAGGATGCAAATCGCGATGATGAATATTCTGGAAGACCAGAAAGCCCTAGATGAGGAATTGAGACTGGAGAAAGCCAACGTGGAACGCAAAGTCGCCCGACGGACAGTCCAGTTGCGACAGAAAACCAACGATTTAGTCATGGCGCAGAAACGGATCTCTGAAGGCTGGTTGCAATTACAACAGGAAAAGGCGCGGTTGACAGCCTCAATTCAAAGTCTATCAATGGGATTTTTATTAACCGATAATACCGGAGCAGTACAGGTGGTGAATGGCCGGGTAGAAGAAATTTTTGGGCAGCAATCAGCGGCTTGGAGTTTGGGGAGTCTGCATCGTTTACTGGGGAAAATAGATTTGGTCGCTCGGTGGTCTGAGTGTAAAAACCAGGAGCGGGAAATTAAAGTGGAGGCGATGGTGTCTGGGGTACGCTGGGTGCGGGTCTTGCTGGCACCAATCCGGATGATCGATCAAACGAAACAGGTCATCGGGGTGGTGATCTTAGTTGAGGATATTACTCAAGCCAAGCAACTGGAGAAATCCCGGGATGAATTTTTTGCGGTGGCTAGCCATGAATTGAGAACACCACTGGCGGCCATCCAGGGCAATGCGGCGCTGATCAAAGAATATTATCAAGCGGAAGTCAAAAGCGAGGCTTTAAAAGAGATGTTGACGGACATTGAGCTAGCCAGCGGGCGGTTGATCACTATTGTCAACGATTTCTTAGATGCAAGCAGATTAGAGCTGAATAAATTGGTCTTTAAAACGGAGACGATTAGCCTTAGGCCGTTTCTGGAACGAGTCATGCGAGAGATAGACCCTAATGCTTTAGGGAAGCGTCTTGCCTGGCAATTGGCAGTGAAGCCTGAAGGGATTCAGGTCTTGGCTGATCCCGCTCGCTTGGAGCAAGTGATAGTGAATGTCTTGGGAAATGCGGTGAAATTTACTAATGAGGGAGGGGTGGATGTCACCGCCGAGCAAAAACCAGGACAAGTGGTGGCGATTGCAGTCCGGGACACGGGGAAAGGCATTACCCAAGATGATCAAGCAGCTCTGTTTCAGAAATTTAAACAAGTCGGCTCGAGCGCTTTATCCCGAGATGTGTCACAAGGAACAGGCATGGGTTTGTACATCTCTCGTTTATTGATAGAAAAAATGGGCGGGCGGTTGTTTTTATTAGAATCCACACCGGGCAAGGGGAGTGTGTTTGTGATTGAGGTACCAACGACTCCTTATTGAAGGAGAGGGGAGTTTTTTATAATAAGATTATGCCCCGTTGTCAACCGGGGTAAAGGAGAGAGTTATGGTAAGAATCTTGTTTATTGAAGATGACTCACTGATGAGTCGGATGTACCAAAAAGCCTTTACGTTTGAGGGTTACGAAATCGAGATGGCGGCGGATGGCGAGGAGGGGTTAATCAAAGCCCACCAGGCCAAACCAACGGTGATTTTATTAGACGTGATGATGCCTAAGTTGGACGGCCTACAAGTGTTAGACCGGTTGAAAGCTGACCCCGAAACCAAAGCCATCCCGGTGATCATGTTGACGAATTTAGCGGGGGAGCAGGATGCGGATGAAGCACTCAAGCGGGGAGCAGTGAAATATATTATTAAAAGTGCTTATAAGCCCAAACAGGTAGTCACGATGGTTAAAGAGGTGATTGCTGGCTATACCCGTAACGAGGTTCCGACAAGTAGCTCATAGTACAGGCCAGCTTGTCTACAGAGTTGATTTAAGTCGGGGTAAGCGGTGAGAAAGGAGGTGGGGGGTTTGGAGAGTTTCATAGGTTAAAGCGGCGTCGCGAACGGCGATGATACTCCCGGTGGAGGTTTCGGCTGTATGAGTAACGGTGGTGTTGGCCTTGAAGATTATTTCTTAAAGCGACCCAGTCGGTGGGATTAGTAATAGAGCCAGTAGCCGCGTCTTTGCTGGTGCGACATGCTCACCATAAAGTCAGAGTAAACGGGTGGGGAGGGAGGTGGTGATCAAGTGATGGATTTCGGCTAGGCGAGCGCGGTCCTGGTCATTAACGAAGGGGGTGAGGTCGGTAACAAAGGAGTTGAGGGGAAATGAAGTGATTCGATCGATAAGTTTTTGCGGTTCATAGGTCTGATTCAATAAAGTGAATTTTTGCTCAACGAGCGAACGGTTTAAAGGCGTCTGCATAGAGAGTAAAAACCAAATGTCGTAAAGGTCGCGGCCTTTGGTGCGGCCGAGAATAGCGTAGATTTTCTCGGCTAGGATGGTTTCTTTGGAATAGTAAAAAATGAGGCGATTAAAGAGAATGGGGTAGGTGGTTTGAATAGGAGCAGAATCAAATTTTCCAAGAAAATCACGAAAAGACAGATCTATTTTTATGACAATCGGTTGGGGGTGGAGTGGGGTAGTAAAGGTCATTTTGAAACAACGCCCGGCAAGGGATTTAACTGGTTTGAGGGAGATACTAAGTTCTCTGGTCATCGCGGTCACAACAGCGCTAATAGCTTCAGCGGCCGTCTCTTCATCAAGACCAACAACAGTAAAATCGATATCCTCGGAGAAGCGATTGCCCTGATATAGTAGACGAATAGCGGTACCGCCTTTGAAGATAAAATGACTGTTATAGGGGTGTTGGCTGAGGTAAGAGAGAAAGAGGGTTTGAAAGTATTCACGAATGATACTAAAGGGGGCGATACGGGATTGCTGTGATAGCTGTTTTAGTTCTTGGGCGGTAAGCATGGGGTTTGCTCCATAATAATTCGGATAATAGCTGAGTAGCTGGGACTAGTTTTTAGAAGATCTAGATAACCGGATAGTTTTTTTGAGTCAAGCGGTTCAAAATCCCACTCGGTGAGATCAATAGGTTTACCGAGTTTGTGGTAGATGTAAATGTAGTCAAGGAGAGCTTTTTCTGGTGTCGCTATAAGGTAGTTGTTTTGCTTGGCGAAACCAAAATAGAAAGTTTGACTGAGGCGAGTATAGCTAAAGGTTCCCAAAGAGAGGCTTTTAATTTGGGTTTTACCAAGGGTGGCGGAAGTGGTGATCTGAGGGCCTTGCGAGAGAATGCCATAGAGATTAAGGGCGGTTTCAAAAGACAAATATGAGGGTTTAACTAATTCATTGGCAATAGTAAAGTAATTGTCCTGGCCAGTTTTTTGATATAGACCCGGGGTGACTTCTTGGATGATGTCGGCCGCAGTTAGTTTTTTAATGATGGGGAAGAGTGCACTTTGAGTCCGCAAACCCAAGATTTGTTGGAGTGTTTTTAAGTCAAAAACCGAAATGGGAGAGGTGTGGAGGCGATGAGTGAGGCTGAGATAAGAGTATCTTTCCATATACTCTATGTTATATAGAGTATATGGAAACGTGTCAAGGGGGTGGTCGGGTGGGCGAGAGTTTGGTAGACTAGAAGGATGAAGCCTGCCCGGAAAAAGTGGCCCCGCCGTGGCGGGGTAGGATTTACGTATGTTGAGGCCTTGGTGGCGGTGGGGACCCTGGCGGTGTTAATAGCCGCGGTGATGGTGATTATCAAGTCTTCGGCTCAGTTGGTGGGGGTGGCTCGGGTACGGGCGATCGCTACCGGTTTAGCTCGAGATCGCTTGGAACTGGCTCACGCCGTCCCCTATGAAGATTTGGGAGTCGAAGGGGGAATCCCCAACGGGATCTTGCCGGCAGATGAATGGGTGACGGTCGGGGGACAGGAATTTTTAATTGAGACGGATGTGGTTTATATCGATGACCCGGATGACGGTTTGGCACCCGGTGACGTCATCCCTACCGATTACAAACGGGTCCGAACCGAAGTATCTTGGAGTGGGGTCTTAACCTCGACGCCGATCGTGATGTGGTCGGATGTGGCCCCCAAGGGTTTGGAAACCATGGTGGGGGCGGGGACGTTGTCTTTAAGAGTCTTAAATGCCAGCGGGGAGCCGGTGAGTCAGGCGACGGTGTCGATTATTGCCAACAGCTTGAGCCCGCCGGTGGCGGCGACCCAGTCGAGTGATATTGACGGCCGGGTGCTGCTACCGGGGGCGCCGGTATGTGTCGAGTGTTATCAGGTCACGGTGACTAAGCCGGGATATACCACCGACCGAACTTACGGGACCGCTGAAGTGGTCAACCCCAACAAACCGCACGTCTCGATCATTGAAGCTCAGGTGTCGGAAGTGACCTTTGCCATTGATAAACCGGCCAGCCTGACTTTACGGGCGGTGAGGGGGGCTCAGTTTGGCTACGCGCCGTTTGCCGGGGTGGTATTTAAACTGCAAGGGACAAAAGAGATCGGTCGGAACGCGGTGGACGAACCGGTTTATTTGTATGAAGCCAATCACGTCACCAGCGGCGGCGGCGGCCAGGTGATCGTGCCCAATTTGGAGTGGGATACCTATAAAATCATCATGCCGACCGGCTCATCAGTTGATTTTGCCGGGTCGCTGCCATTCACGCCAGTGGTAGTAACGCCCGATTCCAGCCAACTAGTGAACTCGGTAGTGGTGGCGGCCACACCGGACAGCTTATTGGTCCGGGTGACGGATTTAAGTGAGCAACCGGTGGCGTCAGCGTCGGTGACCTTAAGTTTGAGCGGGACCATTGAGGCCACCAAGTCGGCCGGGGTACCGGGAGCGCCTGATTGGGCTCAGGTGCATTTTCCGGGTTTGGACTCGGTGAATTATGACGTTTTTGTCTACGCCGGCGGCTATCAGGAAGCGACCGCTTCGGTGACCGTCAGTGGGGATAAACTGGAGGTTTTCAAGTTGGACAGCTTATGAGTAAAAATATGAGGCAAAAAATTATACATAAATTGTTGAATCAAGGCTTTTCGATTGTGGAAATCATCGTGGCCACCTTTATGGGCACGGTAGTTTTTGTCGGAGCTTACACTTGGTGGAACGTGTCTTTAAAGCAGTTTGTGGTGGGGGTGGGGACGATTAATAACAGCGAACAAGCCCAGCGGTCCTTAAGAGCGATGACTGATGTGCTCCGAGAGGCGCGGGACGGTGAAGATGGGGCTTACCCGATGGCTTTGGCCGATGACCAAGAGTTAATCATCTATTCGGATGTGACTGGGGACCTGATGGCCGATCGAGTGCGCTATTTTTTGGACGGCAACGAGCTAAAACGAGGGGTGATTGAACCAGCCGGAGATCCAACCATATATGATCCGAATACGGAGACAGTCACGGTCTTGGCAACGGGAGTAGAAAACGGCACCGAGCCGATCTTTTATTATTACAACGCTGCCTGGCCCGCCGATACAGTCAACAACCCGTTAGCGGCGGGGAATCGGTTGTTGGCTAGCCGCTACTTGGAAATTCAGATTATGATTGACCAAGATGGGGATGTGGGGTCACCCCCGGTCAACTTACAAGCCGGAGCCCAGCTTAGGAATCTAAAAGATGATTACTAAGACAAGAATCAAGAATTACGAATTAAGAATCAAGTATGAGTAGCCGAACCCAAAATACAAAATACCAGAAACTAAATGATGGGGCGGCGACGGTCCTGGTGATGATCATGGGCGTGGTATCGGTCATCGTTTTAGGAGGGTTGGTAGTCTTGGCCAGTACTAACCAAGTGGCGGTGGAGCGACGGGTGGCCAACGACCAGGCTTTAGCGGTGGCTGAAGCCGGGGTCAATTATTACCGCTGGCATTTGGCTCATCACCCGGATGACTACACCGACGGCACCGGGAATCCAGGACCGTACGTCCATGAATATAAAGATCCCCAGGGTGGGTTGGTGGGTACTTATAGCTTGGAGATTACCCCGCCCTCAGCTGGTTATTCGATTGTGTCGATCACTTCGACTGGCTGGACCGCAGTCAATCCGGGGATAAAGCGCGTCGTCAGGGTCAGATATGGTATCCCGTCGTTGGCTCGATTTTCCTTTTTGCATAACGCCAACGTTTGGTTTGGCCAGGGCTTGACAGTCCATGGTCGGGTGTTGTCTAACGGCGGCATTCGTCAGGACGGCGTCAACGATTCAGTCATCCAGAGCGCTAGGGAAACCTACACCTGCGGGTCGGAGACGGGTTGCAGCCCGTCTCAACCGAGACCAGGGGTCTGGGGTAGTGGCGGGCCGAGTGAGTTGTGGGAATTTCCGGTGCCGCCGGCCGATTTCGATGCCATTAATGTTGATTTCAACGCCATCAGAACCGCCGCCCAAAGTACTAACACTTATTGGGGACCGTCACCCAGGCAAGGTTACCATTTGGTGTTCGAAGCTTCAGGCCAAGTCCGGGTGTATGAGGTGGTTAGCACCAATTACTATCGGGGCTATGATTCGGGAGTCGGTTGTACCAATCTGTATCAGCGGATTACCTCGGAGAACCAGTTAACCGTGGTGAACTTGGATACGCCCAAATCGCTTTTATTTGAGGATACGGTTTGGATTGAAGGTACAGTTAAAGGCAATGCCACCGTAGCCGCCGCCAGGTTCCCTTTGGATTCGTATAACGAAGATGTCTGGATTAGAGGCAACCTGGTTTATAGTGCCAAGGACGGTAAGAACCATCTGGGTTTGATTGCTCAGCGTAACATCTATTTTGTCAAGGATTTACCCGAACCGTTTGAAATTAATGGGGCTCTCTTGGCAAAAAACGGCAAAATTATTCGCCACCACTATCGTGCGTCCGGCTGCAGCAGTTACAGCAACGCGGTCCGGAGTCGCTTAGAAATTTACGGGGCGGTCATCTCCAACTTAAAATCTTACTGGAATTGGGGGACGCCACCATCATCCGGTTTTACCACTCGAGAAGTGACCTATGACAGCTCACTCTATCTGTATCCGCCGCCTTACTTTCCGGCTTCGGGTGATTATGAAGTGATCAGTTGGGATGAGTTGCCGCCTTAGAAGGAGGAGTTGAGTTTATGACGGTCGGGTCGTTGGCTGATTACGAACGGTTGATGCGTCGGGCCAAGATCATGGAAGCCTTGTCGGCGGCGTCGGAGTATTTTTTAAAGGCGACCCCGGAAACCTGGGAGAAAAATGTCATCATTGTCTTGGAGCAACTGGGTGAAGCTCGGGAAGTGCACCGAGTTTATGCCTGTAAAAACGTTTATTTTAATAATGAATTGAAAGTTTTCTTGAAGTATGAGTGGAAAAAGGACGGGACCAAAAACGTCTTTATTGATGATCTGACTGATGCCAGTACCTATGCTCTGGTGGGCCTTAACCGCTGGGCGGAAGTGCTAGCCCGCGGGGAGATGATCTGTCAGACGACGGCCAGTTTGCCCAAGAATGAACTGACTTGGAACGTGTCCCCGGTGGCCGAGGGAGTCATTATCGTACCGGTGTTTGTCGGGACCGAATGGTGGGGCTATTTGGGGTTTGAGACCTTGGTAGAAGGCGAGGAGCAGTGTACCCGACCGGAGGTGGAAGCGTTGCAAGCGGTGGCCACCACCTTTGGGGCGGCGATAAAAAGGAAACGGTTGTCGGAGGAGATTGAGCGGGAACGGGCCAGTGTTCAGCATAAAGTGGAAAAGCGGACTCGGGAGCTGACCATTGCCCAAGCGGAATTGAAAGCAGCTTTATTCCATAGTAAGGAAGAAAAAGCCAGGTTAACGGCCTCGATTCATTCGTTGTCCATGGGGTTTGTGATGACGAATCGGGAAGGGGAGGTGTTGCTGTATAACCATGCCGTTAGCGGGATCTTGGGGGAGATTAATCGGCCTTGGACCTGGCCGGATTTAGCGGAGAAATTCATGGGGTTGGTGGAAATGGACCAAACGCTCAAGACAGCGGTGGATGAAATCAAGGAGATCAGAATTGACGACCTTCATTACCATGAGAAGTGGTTAAGGCTTTATTTTACCCCGATCAAGATGGTAGAGGACGATGGCCGGGTCATCGGGGTGGTCTGTCTGATTGAGGACATTACCGAATATAAAGAGTTGCAGCGGGCGCGGGATGAGTTCTTTGCGGTGGCCTCGCACGAGTTAAGAACTCCCTTAACGGCCATAAAAGGTAATGCCCAATTGCTAAAGCGCTTGGTGCCGGAGGTCAATGGCAATCCGACGGCTTTGGAAATGCTGAAAGATATCGAGACCATGTGTGACCGCTTGTCGGCCATGGTTAATGAGTATTTGGATGTGTCCCGGTTGGAAATTTTACCGGGAATTGTCCAGTCGGGACCATTCAACCTGGTGGAAATGGTGGCCAACGTCATGCGGGATTTGGAGGGTCAAGCCAAGGCCAAGGGTTTGGCATGGGAAATGCAGCTGCCGTCGGGGGTGGAGGTGATGGCTAAGGCCGATCGGGCGCGGAGTGAGCAAGTCTTGGTCAATTTATTAGCCAATGCCATCAAGTACACGGACCAAGGTGGTATTTACGTTAAGGTGGAGAGCACTCAGGATAAAGTTAAGTTGGCGGTCTATGATACCGGCGAGGGGATCAACCCGGAAGATCATGGGAGTCTGTTTCAGAAGTTTAAGCGGGCGGGTGACCGGGTTTACACCCGGGATGTGAAGGAGGGGACGGGCATGGGCTTGTATATTTCCCGGTTATTGACCGAAGCCATGGGAGGCAGGATCTATTTGGAAAAATCCCAAGTCAATGTCGGCAGCGGCTTTGTGGTGGAGCTACCGAAGGGCTGATGGATTGATGATTGATGATTAATGATTTATGATTGAAGTATTAGATTAATCTACCTTTATGGCTTCAGTCCTGATAATTGAAGACGACATGATCCTGGCGAAGATGTATCAGCGGGCTTTTGGGGTGGAGCAGGTACCGGTGGAGCTGGCGTTTGATGGTGAAGACGGTTTGAAGAAAGCCATGACCTTAAAGCCATCGCTAATTATTTTAGACGTGATGATGCCTAAGATGAGCGGCTATCAAGTCTTGGACGCGTTAAAAGCGGATGAAGTGACCAAGGGAATTCCGGTGATTGTCCTGACTAATTTGAGTTCGGCTGAGGATACCAGTTTGGCGACGTCAAAAGGGGCAACCCAGGTGATTGTCAAAAGCCAGAGTGACCCCTTTAAGGTGGTGACGATCGCTAAGCAATACCTGGTGGCACCGGAGTCAACCACAAACACTTAGGGGGTAGTTTTTCTGAACTGGGGGTGGATCGGGGACGATTTGGGTAATGAAGAAGGGTGAAGAACCAAGAGTAGATTTTCACTATTGAGGGGTTAGGCTAGTGAGCTTTTTATCCAGGGAATAGAGAGGGATTTTTAAGCGCTGGGCGAGTTCTAGGTAACTGGAATCATAAGCAGATAAATGATGAACTTGGGCAAGTTTGAGGACGGATAAAGGTTGGTTTTCGGTGAGAGTCAGATGGAGCTTTGAAATTTCGGTCAGAAGAGTTTGGGCGTGGTGAAAGGTAATCTTATGACGGAGGATGGCGGTATTAAGACCGCTGATTACTTCGTAAATAAGGAGGAGGGGGGCGTAAAACTTGATCAATCCAGAGGCATGTAGGTCCATCGTCTTATCAACTTGAGGATTGGTTTCATCTGGCATGAGGTAAGCCAGCAAGTAGGAGGCATCAATAACGGCTTGAATATTAGTGCTTGCGGCCATAATTGATGAGCTCTTTATAGTCAATAGGGGAGTGGACGTGCCTGATTGATCTAATCTTCTGGTGGGCTAGCTTGATTTCATCTTTAATGGGTAGATCACGATAGGTTTGGGAAACAGCCTGGCGGACCAAATGTCCTACCGACGTACCCTGCTGCTGTGCCAGGGCGGCTAACATGCGCCAGTCGGCTTCATCAAAGATGATATTGGTCCGTTTGGTTAACACGACCAAAGTATAACATGTGTATGTGTATGTTTCAAAGGGAGAGTGATATGGGGGGAAGCAGGAATTAGAAGCGGTGCCGTACCAAACCAGGCTGAACTCGCTGATTCATCGTTATGCTGAAGGGGAAGTGAAGTTGGAACTTTAAACATACACGGGTACCCTACCTACCGGCTATTAGTGATCACACAGTTGTAGGAGCGACTGATTGATTCAGGGATTATGAATTTAGAAAAAAACTAGGATTATTATAGGGGTGATCGTAATCCCTGCACTTTTCGAGAAATCCCATGATTGAGTTAATCTGCCATTCAGCAAGGGGTGTTTGTCTGTCAGCATAGGCCTCGGTCATTGCTAGTTTCAGCTTTTGAATCGACTGATAATAAGGGCTATCTCCACCCCCGGTAAAACAGGCTGTGCCAATGTCTAAGGTGAGTCCAACCATTTGAGGATGTGTATCACTTGCACCCCAACCCAGCCTGATTAAATGTTTCTGTGTTTCTTCTGGTAATTCCTGCAATAAAGCTATTGTTCGAGAATTATCATAACCAAATTTCGCTTCGGGAGGGTGGAATTCGTTTTTCGCAAAGTATGATTGAAGGTCGAATTTGGGAGGGATTTCAAAGGAAGGCATAAGTGACTCCTGATAAGTATTGACTGGAATTATAAATGAAATAGTTTATAATACTGGACATTATGCGGACAAAAGTACCCGAGACGACGTTTGTTCGGAGTCCAGAAACTGAAAGTGAGCGGATCCTGGACACGGGCCGAAGCGTGGTTGACGGCTTCTTCCAAAGAAAAGGTTTTGCGGTCTTGCCCAGTTTGCCAACGGCTGGAGATCCAGGAGTGGTGGTGTTACCAAGACTGCCTTATCACCAAATTCCAAATTTCTGGCAGAGAGTGGGATCATTGGATCGACAACTACCCATGCATATACCAGCAGATTTACAACAGGGAGTGATGGCTTTGCTGGAACCGAAATATGATCGCAACCGACTCAATCAACGAAAGCAATCATGGATAAGGGTAGCGGAGTCCTTCTGGGGAGTGATCGATGAGTATCCGCGTATGCGGCATTTAATTGGTTCAGTGGAATGTCGGATAACTCAATTTGGGTCGGTGAGTAGCGCCTCAATACTCACCCGTCGAAAGAGTCAGCGGTGCGTTGTCTATTTGCGCAGTGACGCTGGGGTTGGCCATATGGCCGAGATAATCTTAACCCAACTGGTCAGGGCTTTTAAAAATGAATATTGGTTTTCTTGGGGAGAGACCGAGGCAGTGGTGGATTTTTGGTTAAGGGAAGGACCGTTGGGGAAGTATTTTCCGGATTATCGACCAACAATAATCAGGTTAAAAGAGAAAAAGTGGTTAGGGGCAGCCAAAAAGTACATCGCTGAATTAGGGGTGGTTTATCGGACCCCGGTGTGGGAAATAGATAATGGTCAGGTTTACTTTCAGGGTAGAGACATCAGTCAATACGTCAGTGGTAGAGAGTTGGCGATGCTGGAACTGCTAGTCCAAAAACAGGGAGAGTTGGTCAGTTTTGATGCGATTGCCGATAGACTGTGGGGGAATGATAATTTTGTGAGCTTGTGGGCGTTAAATAAAGCGGTCCAGCGATTGCGGCTTAAACTCGAGCCAATCAGCGGGGAGTTGGTGTCGTTGAGAACAATCCGGAAAAGAGGCTATCTCTTAGATTATTCCGACCAGTCTTCGCCGACGATAAGGCGGGCGGAGGCGGTGGAGTCCTCGAGAGTGCCAGAAATAGAGGCGGAGCCGAATTCGGCTTCGAGGTCGGCGAGGAAGACGGTGGTGTCGGTAAAGTCAGGATTGGTGTAAATTTCGGTGGTGGCGTAGTCGGAGGCATCGGCGTTACCGGTGGAGAAGATGGTATAGCCTAGACCTTCTAGGGTAGTGGCGGATTTACCAGCCAAACCAGAGACGCCGGAGCCGTTGAACACTTCCAGGGTGATGGCGCTTTTGTCAGCCGCGGCGGGCGACGGGGTGGGGGCGGGAGTTTGGTTGGCTTGGTCAGCCGTTTCGGAGTCGGGTTTGGAAAAGATATTAATTTGGGAAGAAGAGGCAAAGTAGAGCGCCCAACCGGCTAGACCAATAATTAGGGAGAAAGTGGCGATCCCTACCAGGACGGCGTTACAACTAGTGCCATTTTTGGTCGATTTGGCGGTTGGGGCTTTGGGGGGGATTTTGACCGAGGTGGTATCGGTGAGGATATCGTCGAAGCTGGAATCGGGCTGACTGCCGCTGCGGCTGACGACTTTAGGGTTGGAACCAAGCGGGCTGGCGGCTGCCTCATCGAGGACGACGGTATCGGTGACCGGGTGTTCGTCTTGGTTGGTGACGACGGCATCCGGATTGGCTGGGGCTTTGGGAGCGGAAAACTTCGGCCGTTTGGCCTTATCATCTTTATCCATAGATCAGAGCCAGAGTAACATAATTTTTGGGCACAATACAAGTAGTACCTAAGGGGGTGTAGTAGCCTTATACTGATAAAGATGGACCAACCCTTGATTAACCAAGTGGAGCCAGCGCTGGCCGCTTTAGCTCGCCGGGATAAGATTTTGTCGGCCTTGACCTCGGCTTCGGATGTCTTTCTTAGAGGTTCCTTGGCGACGTGGCAGGAAAACGTGCTCCAAGTGTTAAGACATATGGGGGGAGAACTGGGGGTAAGGCGAATTTTCTTATGCAAACACCAGGAAATCACGGCGAAGCGAGTATTAACCTCACTCAGGTATGAATGGCTGGCGGCCGGGGATCAGACCCGAGTGGATGTGGCGGAGTTTCAAAATATGAATCTTAATGAGGGCGGTTTTGAGCGCTGGGCAGAGGTACTGTATCCTGGTGGCGTCCTCTATGGAGAGCGGGACGATTTTCCCGAGGGAGAACGACAGTGGTTTCTATCGCCCCAATGGCAGACCCTAATTGTGGTGTCGGTGTTTGTGGAGTGGGAATGGTGGGGTTTTATCGTGATTGAGGATTACTCATTTGCCGGCGGGGTATCAGCAGCCGAACTGGATGCGTTTAAAACGGTGGCGGTGACTTTTGGGGCGGCCATTCGACGCAAGCGAATGGAAGAATCGTTGCTGCGGGAGCGGGCAGCGGTGGAGGAGAAGGCCAAACAAGTGGCCGACGTGGCCCGGTTTCCGTCAGAGGATCCTTGGCCGGTGCTGCGGGTGAAGCATGAAGGCACCTTAACCTACGCCAACCGGGCGGCCGAACCGCTAATAAAGAATTGGCAGGTGACTGTCGGTGGGGTGGTAGGTGAAACCCAGCAGGCTTTAGTGAATCAGGTAATTAAGCAGGGAGCACCGCTGGCGGTGGATGCTTTGATTGGAAAACAGACGTTTTCACTGTTGTTTGTACCGATCATGGAGGCCGATTATGCCAATGTTTACGGTCATGATGTGTCTCGAGAGCGGGAGTTGGACCGGTTAAAGTCGGAATTTTTAGCCATTGCCTCACATCAGTTACGGACGCCGTTAACCTCGATGCGGTGGTACTCGGAACGGTTGTTGGCCAAACGGCAGGGTTTGGCGCCGGACCAGATCGAGATGACTCAGGTGATTCATGACAGCTCGGTGCATTTAGCCGGGTTGGTAAATGATTTGTTAAACGTTTCCCGGATTGAGCGGGGGAAGATTGAACCGGAGCCGGTCTTAAGTCACCTGAAATCGATGATTGAGGAGGTCTTAGCTGAATTGATGGCCCAACTGGTCGAGAAAAAGATTGACTTGAAGAAGGAGATCGACGAGGAAGTGGCGCCGTTTTACTTTGATCCGGAGTTGATCCGCCAGGTGATTACTAATTTGGTGGCCAACGCCATTAAGTATTCCCGACCGGCGGGAGTGGTCGTGGTTAAGGTATTTTTATTTGATCAGCATCATGTGGGAGTGGAAGTGGTGGATCAGGGGATAGGCATCCCCGAAGCGGAACAAGTCAAGATTTTTGAGAAGTTCTTTAGAGCCAGCAATGCCCGAACTCATGCGGCTGAAGGGACAGGCTTAGGTCTGGCCTTATGTCAGATGATAGTCGAGAAATCCGGCGGCCGGATCTGGTTTACCTCAGCCCCGGGACAAGGATCCACCTTTGCCTTTGTCTTACCCTATCGGCGAAGTTGATGTTATGATGAGAAAGATTAATGGGTAAAAAAAGGAGGCCTCATGGCAACAATTTTATTAGTCGAAGACGACAAGATGCTAGGTAAAGCCATGGCGGATGCTTTAACCGAGGGCGGCTTAGAGGTGACCTGGGTCCGGTCAGGTGAAGAGGCGGTAGCTCAGGTGGCGCAAATTAAACCACAGTTGGTGTATCTCGATATCATGCTGCCGGGGATTGACGGGTATGAGGTCTTACGGCAAATCAAGGCTAATCCGCAAAACCCGCCGGTGAAGATAGTCATGTTATCGAATCTCGGTCAAATGGAGGAAATGGAGAAAGCCAAGGAATTGGGGGCGGCCGATTACGTCATTAAAGCCAACGTTGATCTGGCAAAATTGGTCGAACTAACCAAGACTAAATTTTTGACCCCGACTTAGGGATGGTTATGCGGGATCAAGCCATTCGGGAGTGGAGGCATCACCGGTAGTTTGGACGGCCGCTTGTTTCAGGCTAGTGTGAGCCGAATCGGTCAAACCACGGAAGAAGTAGTAAACGGTGGGGATTAACAATAAGATGCCCCCTAAAGCCAGAGACAAAGCCCATTCCATGGGGACGGTGGCGCTGTTGGTAGCGATGTCCTGAAGGGCATAAAGTTGGAGCAGACCGGCCATGACCAAACAGATGGCGCCTTTGGCAAAAAAGGACTTTTTGAACAGGGAGAAGATGACCAGCGGGGTCAAGAAAACGGCGAGACCCCGGATGACAATGATGGTGGAAGTAAAGGGGTAGTGGCGGAAGTACTGGCCTTGAGCAAAGGCATAGGGGGAAGTCAGGTCGAGAGGTAGAGGATTAACCACGGCTTCTAAAACGTAGGCTAATAAAAAGAGGCCGAGAATCGTGGCTACCCAATATTCGCGTTTCATTTTAAATCTCTTCGGGTTTGAGGTATTTAATATTTTTCTTGAGCGAGTCAGAGGTCAGCCGGCCGTGAGCCTTGTCCATCTGCATGGCCCGTTTTTCTAAGGCTTTCATGTCTGCTTGGGGGAGGGTATTACCCATAGCTCTAACTGAATCCTGGACGTTGTAAGAAATGACGTATTGGGAGGTACGATCGGGTTTGGTCTCCCAGTCGGCGTCAACGGTGACGGTGGTTTTGGTATTGTGGCGGATTTTGCGCTTCTGCCCTTCACCTAAACCCCGGGAGATCCAGACCCACATGCCGGGGTAGACTTCTTTTTTCCAGGACTTGGTCGAGTCGGTCAGGGTGTGGTGAGTACTTTTGGTGACGACACCGACTACATCCGGGGGTGGGGAAGCTTTAGATTTAATTAGGTGTTTGAGCTTAGGATTTTTTTCTAAAAATTCGCTATAACTCATCCACTCATGGTGGCGCTTAAATTCAACTCTAACAAAACCGGGGTAAGCGGGGTCCGGGGCGGCCGATTGGGCCTCGCGGTTGGTACCGTTAACATCGACAATTTGCATATTAGTGCATCTTACCACAGCCAGGAAGGTTAGCTACCGAAAACAAGATTGAAGTAGCTGTAACTTAAGCCGGTATGGTTGCCCCAGTAGCTACTGAAATCGGTGGCTCCCCGAGCGTAGCGATATTCACCAGAGTTGCCTTCACGGGCGATGTACCAAGCCCCATTTTTGTTCAAAAAGCCGTAATAAGCGGGGATGGTGCTGTCATCGACTTGGCTGATTTCGTAGCCATCGGTGGGGTGTTTTTCGGCGGGGTCGATTTTGTTGCCGGCGGTGTCTTTGAGGGCGACGGTGCCGGGACCGGGAACCGAGCCGAAGAAGGCGGCGTGAGCTGATTTACTAAAAAGGGCAAAGACAAAGGTAGCCAGGCCGGCACTGCCGATAAGTTTAAGGAACATGCGGCGGTTGAGATCTTTGACTTCGGCGTCGTCTAAAGCTTCACCTTCCAAGACTGGAGCGGCTGGATAAAGGGTGGCTGAAGGCAACCGAGGTCGGATAGATTTGGTTTTGCCGACCCGACGGCGGGAAAAACTGCGGCCAATGACCCGGATGAAGTAAAAGGCAATGGGCAGAAAGAGTAAGCCATAGAGGAGTTGATAACCACCCTTGGCATTGAAAACGGCTGCCAGGGTAATGACCAGAGTCAGGATGAGGTTGTAAACGATAATCAGGCGGCGCATAGAGAGTTAAGGTTGTGCTAGAACTTGAGGCAGAGTGGTTAGGGTTTTGACGAGGAAAGCGACGATTAAGGCCAGGTAGAGCGATAAGGTAACCAGAAAAGTGGGGTGGTTTTGGGTCAGGAAGCGTTTAAGGGAAAAGGTGGTGAGGTTTGGCTGAAGGGGGTCGGTGGCCGCCGGGGGAGCGTATCTACGGCGGTAGTAAGCCTTAAGGAGTTGGTAGGCAAAATAGCCGGAGAGAGGTAGAAACAGGGCGGTCATGAGTAGGTTCTTTAAATTAAAGCCGGCGGTCAAGCTGACCGCGGTCAGGGTGACGGTGATCACGGCTGAGTAGACAAAAAGCCATTTATCGATTGCTTTCATACAGGCTTTAGGGAGTTGGAGAGGGATAAAGCTCGGGACTCAAGACGGCGGCGGCCGTACCCAGGACTGGTTGATTAAGGGTGTTAAGGTCGTTGGCTAAATTAACTGCTTGCTCCAGGTTATTAACGGCGGTAGTTAGATCAGCGACGGTGGCTTTTAGGTCGGTGAGCTGGTCCAGTTTGTCGTGGATGGTTTTTAATGATTGGGAAGTTTGAGTTTGGGAATTAACCAGGGGAGTCAGGCTATCGGGGGCGCGGCGGCCGAGGAAGATAGTCAGGAGGAAGCCAGAGACGGCACCGATGACAAAGACCAAGAGGATCAGAAGGTAAAAGCGACGGATTAACCAGGCGGTGGTGGGGGTAGGCATAAGTTTAAGCTGGAGTCTGGGAGACCGAGAGGCCGCCGTATTGATAAGTGAGGACAATTAAGATCCCCATCAAGACCAGGCGTAAAGCTTGATCGGTGAAAGAGAAATCTTGAGATAGGACTAAGTCTAAGAGGAGGCAGATGAGACCAACAATGATTAAGAGACGGGTGATCTTGAGGGGTAGGCCATAAACCGGGGGGTTGACCGGTGGGTAAGGAGCGGGAGAGGCACCGGCGACAAATTCCTTTTTGATTTGCATGTTTGGCTCGGGTGCGGCTTGTAAAGCCGCTTTGACAGCGTCTTCGGGGATGGGGGTACCGACAAATTTTTCAATGGCCGTGTGAGGAATTTTAAAGCGGCCAAGGTCAGACAGGCCACGGTGGCCGCGCAGTCGTCCTTGGTCTAAGAATTTGTAAATACTGTTAGTGGAGAAGCCGAGGATTTTAGCGGTTTGTTTAACGGTGTAGAAGGTAGCCATGGGACAGGATTCTACTTGATAAGGTTTACCAGTTTTTACCAACCTGGCAACTCACTAAGTTTCCTTAATCTGGAAAGGTTTGTCAAGTAAGGTAAAGACCAAATTGAATACAAAGTGTGGACAATAGTGATAATTTATGAAATAGGAGTAGGATCGGGATATATAGCGACGCCAAAGCGGCAAAGACTCTAGGGTTGGTGGCGGCGAGGTCAAAGGCTAGAGTTAGAATAAATGAACTAATGAAAGTACGAGAGCATATGAAATGACCGCCAAGTTATTTACCAGGCAAAGAAAATATTGAAGATGAATGTAAGCCAGATAATGATTTGGCTATTTCAAAAGATGAGGTAGAGCAGGTAGGATGAGATTATGACCGAAATTAGCGATGCTGATTGGCAAAAGGTCCAAGGTTTGCTGACCAAGTCAGCGGGAGCCAGTCGAGGTGGACGGCCGAGGATGGATGATCGGCGGATTTTAAACGGCATTTTCTGGGTGCTGTTAAATGGCGGCCAATGGTCACAGTTGCCCAAAGCCTATGGTGCTTATGTCACCTGCTGGCGGCGGTTTAAAGAGTGGGAGAGTAGCGGTTTATGGGCGGAGATCTGGGTGATCTACCTCAAAAACTTGGATCGTCAGGAGCAGATTGCTTGGATGTTGGCCTTTTTGGATGGGAACTTTGTGCCGGGAAAGAAGGGGAAGTAGCTGCAGATTTGAAATAGGGCTATTTTCTCGAGTAGTTGGGGTTTAGTTAGGCTAGGGGACAATGTGTCGGGTGGCAGTGCCGGCAGAGGAGTGATGGGAGCAGGGGGCGGGGGTAATCTGCCAGCGAGCTGAAACGTCCAGGAGCAAACCTCCTCTGGAAGTTGGCAGTAGATGCATGAGATTGCGACTGATTTTCCAGTTTAGGTTTGGATTATGCCACTTTCACGATATAATACTCGATCATGACAGAACAACTCTTTCAGCGGTTAGTTGAGGACGGGTATGATTTGGTGAGATTGGAGCAGCTGAACCCGGTTTTGAGACCGTTTGCATTGGAAGAGTTGTGGACAGAGTGGGGTAAGATGATTCCACATAGAAAAGGTTTTGGCTTGTGGTCTGACCTTGATGGGATGATGAGGATGAGTGCGCAGTGGCTTCAATGCGATAAGGTATTATTTCTGCTTTCTGGAGTAGCTACCGGGGGAAAAGACGCAATCCGTAAACAAATTGATGAAAAATTTCCTGGGAGAATGAGGAAACTGGTTAGCGCTACAACCAGAGGCATTAGGCCAGGAGAGGAACATGGCAAGGATTATTATTTTTATGATCGCGAAGCATTTAAACATCAAATAGAATCTGGTGCAATGTTGGAGTGGGGTGAGCAGGGTGATAGGCTGTATGGTTTACCCGTGGAGTCAATTGAATCTGCCTTATTAAGACCGGAGCCAGTGATGGTAACTCATGTGGAAATGGAAAGCGGTTGGCCAGGAATAGATAGGTGGCTCCAAGATTATAGGGGTGATTTGAGAATAGGAGTACTGAAAGTGTTTGTGATGCCGGAAATGCCTTTTCATGATTTTGAGAAGAGAGTGTGGCGAGAAAGAGCAACAGATGATCCTAAAAACAGGATTTACAAGTCAGTAAGAGAGTTGGCATTGGCTCCAAGGACTGCGGATGTGGTGGTGACTAATCGGATAATGGAGGGAACACTTCAGCCTCTAGAGTGGGTGGCAGCCGATTTATTTGGCTCAGCGAACTTGATGCTTCAAGATAAGTATAGGATAGCGGTTCAAGGTAGTAAGTTGGACCCGAGTCAAGGTATCCCTGATAAGATGATACCGGCTTATCAAGAAGCCCAAGTGAATTGATTATTAAGTCGGAGTGGAGAGAATTGAACTCTCTACCTCTCGGTCCCGAACCGAGCGGTCTACCGATGACCTACACTCCGTCCTTCAACTACGCTCAGGATTGTATGCTGGTGCCCCCAGTAGGAATTGAACCTACATTAGAGGTTTAGGAAACCTCTGTTCTATCCGTTGAACTATGGGAGCGATAGTAGAGCTCTAGGGTTTATCCTCCTGCATTATACTGCTTGGCGCTGACGGCTAATCTAGCCGTATCGCCAGCCGATAATTTCGGAGGACAGGGGAAACCCCCGTTCTGTCCATTGAACTATAGAGGCCTGGGGAGATTATACCAACAAGACCATCCCAAGGGTGAGGGCGGCTTTTACCCGTTGGGTGGAAAGTTACCTAATGGCGATGGCGTAGAGGTTTTCGGGGAGGGCGGAGGAGGGATTAAAATTTGTGAGAATAATCAAGGATTTACCATCAGGCCAGGGGTAGACAAAATCGTCATTAATGGGGCCGGAGTAGACCGTAATCAGGTTTTGACCATCGTACTCGAGGATTTCAATGCCGGCATCTTGGTGGTGAATGAGGTGGGTAGAATTGGGATACCATTGAAAAGTGGAGGTGTAAATCGACGAATAGTGGGTATTGAAATTTGTGGCCGTCTGGGGGAAAGAATTCGGGTCCTGTAAGCTCATAAAATCACTAATCGCTGTGGGAGTGGGAGTGATAGGGTTTCTATCAGCAATCGTTATTAATTGCTGATTGCTATCTAAGATTATAAGCTGTTTTTGGGGTTTGAGCTCGTCTTTAGGGGTACTCCCTATCAGAAAATTTTTATCTTCGATCAGATCATAAACGTAAATGGTGCCGGGTGATAGTTGTCTTTCCTCTGGCTGAGTATTGGTGGCAGGGGGTGTCTGAATCAAGTTAGGGCGAATGGTGGCAGACCCGGTACTGGTATACATCACCCGTTCATCATTAGGGGAAAAGTAAACATTAGTGGCACTTTGAGTGGCAATCACTTGAAGTTCCAGGGGTAACTTGGCAAACTGCTTAGTTTCCCTAATGGCGATCTCTTCTTCCCAGCCGGCAAGAATGACCGGCAGCTGGACGGAGATATCGCGTAAATTGGCTGGTTCGGTCAGGTTGGCGATAGGCAGAAGGTAAGCGCTAAATTGATCGTTTGCCTCTGGAGCATAAGCGAGTAGTTGAGTACTGTCGGGTGACCAGACTAGTATATTTTGGGAAAAATCGATGGCTTCGGTATTTCTGGCGATTTGACGAGGTTCTTTGATTTGGGATAGGGGGGTGGAGCTAGTCATATCGAGGATGTAGAGGCCGTTTTTGGCGGCACTGGAAGCGACGGTGACAGCGAAAGCAATTTTCTGACCATCAGGACTAGGGGTAATATTGAGCGCACCGGCTAAAGTTAAGGGAGATAAGCCTGGAGCAGCCTTAAATAAAGTGGCATTGGTTTGGGAAACCAGTTCTTCTTGAATGAGCAGGGCTTTTTGCCAGGGGAGGTAGCCATCTTTTTTGATGGCTACCTGGTAACTACCTGGGGTGAGATTAAGAGTATCGTCAGTGGCAGTGGTCAATTTGTCATTAATATAAACCTCGGCACCGGTGGGGAAGGAATTGGCCGCTAACAGGCCAGTGCCTTTGATCATCCCGTCTTTGGTGGGACGGTAACCCTTACCAAATTGGATAGCAACGTAGGTACCACCGATAATGACGCACAAGCTAATAATAGCGGTAATGAGACGTTTAGGTGGCAGTTTCATATGGCGCACATTGGTTGATTTTAAAGTGAGTCTAACTGAGTGGTGTGAGTCAGACATTGTCAAGTAATCCGAAAATGATAATTGAGTGTATTTTAACATTAGTCGCGGGGGTAGAGAACAGTAAACAAACCCGAAGTCGATTGGAGAAGTGGAATTGAAGTGATTTAGATTAGCCACTTTAGGTTTTGTCAAGGTAAACGGACTGAACGCCGACGACAATTGACTTAGTGATGAGGTCATCAACGACCTTAGAGCCGATTGCCTAGCCAATAAAACGTTTTAGACAGATTCAAGCGTGTCGACTCCAAGCCCAGTTTTGAAAATGGGAGATTTCAATGAGGTCGATTTAGTGGATATAAAACCTGAACTATATATAGGAGTATTATAGAACGCTAGTTAAAAAGAAATTAAAGAAATATTAGGGATAAAGTAACCTAATGAGTGGTGAGGCTTTAACTAAATCTAAGCACATCAAAGCCTTTATAAATTTAAGCTAACTTCAATAGTAAACCTATTGAACGGTGATAAAATCAAGCACTTAATTTGTTTGAGTGATATTTAGTTGAGAGTTAAACTGAATCTAAACTTTAGATGATGGGTAGAGTTAGGGCGTCAGAAGGGGTGAAGCGGTTGGGGGGTAAATCAGTCGGATTTAAGGGATTGGGTAGAGGAGTAATTTGATTGAGATCAAGTGGTTTAAACAGAGGTAAGTTTAAATTACTGGGAGTGATGGTATCTTCAGGTTGGTCTAGCGGTTGAGGCGTGAGGTAAGAGCTGAGTGGGGGAGAAGACAATGTGTTATTAGTATTACTATTGATATAATGGTTATCAAAATGATAGATTATTGAATCTTCATGACTGGCTTTAGGTAAGTTAAGTGACCCAAGGGGTGAAATAACCCCGAGAAGATTAACTGGATTCAGGTTAGCTAAGACAAGGGGTGAGGCAGTAGGCTGGGAATCAATTCCAAAGATAGCTGCTGTTATTAGGCTTTTATTTGTCATAGTTAGGCTATGATTGATAAGGGCTTTAGTCGATAGGGGTGAAGCAAGTGAGATAGTTTTGGATAACGGTCCCGGAGTAGTGAGTAAAAAGTCTACTTGAGGACTATAAAGACCGAGACTATAAATCACTAGTAAGAGTGAGGTGTAAAAGGCTGGTTTTATCCAAGTGCGATAGAGATCATGATCAGATCGACGCCAAGTTTGAAAAGGCATCGCTTTAAGTTGTTTACCTTGGATAATGGCTTCTTGAGTAAATAAACGTTGCTGCCTGGAGTTACGAATACAGGTAATTTTGCCAGCTTGCTCCCAACGACGGAGGGTTTTAACGGAGACGCCGATGGCATGGGCCGCTTGAGAGATGGTTAGATGACGATATAAGGGGGAGGTGTACTTAGGTAAAGGCTGGTTTTTTCGGCCTTCAAGTTTGACCAGATCGGATAAAAAGTAAAGGCGATGATTAAGGGGGTTACGTTGGGGTTTTATCAGGCCAACTTGTTCCCAGCGACGCATAGTCTTAATAGAGACGTTAAGGAACCTGGCCGCATCGCTAATGGTCAATAGATTGACTATAGTAGTCGGGTAAGACTTAGACATTTCCATATTATTGTATTCTACTTTTGTCTATGGTCATTTAAGGTATGTGGGTAGGTGATTTACTAATAATGTAAACATACCCAAAAGAAAAAAACAAGTGTAAATTTTTTAGGATTAATAAGAGTAACGTAGTTTGAACAAGATGTATAAATACGTTTCAGGGGTAAATGGAGTGTGTATTTAGTAGACTTTATCTTTGCAGTATTTTATCAATGAATAATTCCAGATCATGCAATATATATGCGATATTTATATAGATTAGCAACTTGAGTAATAGTGGTTATTATTTAATACTAAGAAGGTGGATGATTAATTACTAAACACTGAAGATCAAGTATAAAGAGTAAATCAAGAAATCTAAATATTAGTGAAATAAGAGAATATTAAACGATATATTTTCTCAAGAATTAAATTTATATGCAGCTAAAAATATGCGTGAATAACTTAACGTTTTTATTATAAGAAATGAAATATAGAGGAGTAGTAGTCTAACAAGATCAAGAGCTTGTAGTTGAATTAACGATTTAAAAGTAGCTAAAAAATACAAGAAAATAACGAAAACCAGATATGGTTTTTATTTGGTTATGAATATTTGGTCAGGTATTGATCTAAAGTATATCCTGATATATCAATATATATATGATATTTATCTAGTTAGCACTCAGTCAATCAGATCACGAATAACCTAGAAATAGGCAGACAGGTGAATAGATAAGCATAATAAAGGTGTTTTAGAGACATATATATAATGTAATTAGCTTTACAGTTACCTAAATTTATTAAAAGACAATAAATATAAAATTTAGAAAACTAATAATAATTACAAATAAATATGCAAAGCGTTAAGCTACAGAACAGAAATTTATAAACACACAGTAAAAATCTAGCTATGATTAAAAAGATCTAGAATAATACATAATGTCACTAAATGATAAATATAAATATATTTAATATCATTTAAATAAAAATAAAAAATAAATGTATAGATTAATGACAAAACAGCATAATTATTTAACGGCCTAAAATAGGGCTAGTTAAAAATTAGACTTTTTTAACTGAATAGAAAATAATGCAGTCAAGCTATATAAAACGAAAGTAAAATTTGAATTAATATTAATAGTAAAAATTGGATCAGCAGTATTAAAACATTTTTATATAAAAAGAAGTAACCAAATAATTATAGAAAAAGGTGATTAAAATTAAATCCCGAATTGTATAAGTTAGTATTCTTAGCATTTTAAAGAAGTTCGGTGCAATATACTACAATTTTACTTAGATATTCTTTGGTCAAACGATAGAGAAAGTAGGCAATCGACCGTAATGTTTCCAGTGAGCGTGAAGCGATGGATTAACCAGGCTAAGTAATTTGTCCTGTGGGAGTAATTTTGTCAATAAAAAGGTGGACAAGTCACAAAATTACTATTATTTAACGTCAGCCGAAGCGACTGACAAAACGACGGAGGCTAAAACTAGTCGAAGGCGCTGGAAGTTCGAAGCCCTTGCGAGAAAAGACTTTAATCAGCATATAATAATATATAGGTTATTATATCAATCCGGATTATCAGTCAGAGGCGGGGTGTAGATAGGTAAAGGCATATTTAACCTCAAGAGTAGTTAAAATAATGCTTGATCCAGCAAGATATGTACTATCATGACCCTCCTAGCAGACATATGTTTGAAGTGACAGGAAAAATTAAGTCAAAAATAGTCCTATAGGTATAGTTTTAAGGAGCGGGTTTTAAGGCTTAAATCGAGTACCACTCCTCAACCTATAGAGTCGGACTTAACTATTTTCAGGCAGATACCAGTTGGCCAATGTTTTAGCGGTTATTTTTACCCTGGAGAATGGGATGGGTCTCAGCGTCAAGCGGATAGATGGGTTTAATCCAGGCAAACGAACCATTATCGGTGGTAGATACCAGTTGGCTGATTGCTGGTGAAAAACCTAAAATGAGGCATTTCAACGCTTCGATTTCCAGGGGTGAGCTAAAGAATTGAGGTCATGAAAATGGTCTTGAGGGCGATATTAACCAAAAATGGGAGTCGGGTGAGGTCATTTACCGAAAACAACGGGTGTACATGACCGATTCTGATATGTTAAGATTGACTCGCCCGCTTTTTCTCAAGTATTTAAGGGTTAAATTTAAATAGGAAATAAATGTGGATTAAACGATTAGGGATTGATTTAGGAACCGCCAACAGCCTGGTTTGGTTAGCGGGTGAAGGCATTGTCTTAAATGAACCGACGGTGGTGGCTGTTTCCTTGAGGGAAAAGAAGGTGTTAGCGGTGGGCAGAGAAGCCAAAGAAATGTTAGGTCGTACACCAGGCGGGATTGTGGCTACCAGGCCCATGCGCGAAGGGGTGATTGCTGATTATGTGGTTACTGAGGCCATGCTCAGGTTTTTCATTCAAAAAGTGATGGGACGGAATTATTGGTTAAAACCAGAGGTAATGATCTGTGTGCCGGCGGGTTGTACTCAAGTAGAAAGGCGGGCGGTGCTGGACGCGACTCTGTCGGCTGGAGCCCGTGCGGCTTATTTGATAGATGAACCGCTGGCGGCGGCCATCGGGGCTAACATTCCGATTGCGGAAGCCTCGGGGAATATGATCTTGGATGTGGGCGGGGGGGCTGCCGAGACGGCAGTGATTTCTCTGGGGGGAGTGGTGATCGCCAGAAGCGTTAGGGTAGGCGGCAATAAGATAGACGAAGCCATCGCTGACTGGGTCAGGAAGAAATATAATCTGGTAATTGGGGAACAAACAGCGGAAATGGTGAAATTGAAGATCGGCTCGGCTACCGAGCTTAAACCGGAGCAGAAAATCGAGGTTCGTGGCCGAGATACGGTTAGTGGTTTACCCAGGGAGATCAATTTGAGTTCGACGGATATCACGGCGGCGGTGAATAAGCCGTTGTCCCAGATAGTGGGGTTAGTGAAGTCGGTACTTGAGGAAATTCCGCCAGAGTTGTCGAGCGATATTATCGACAAAGGGATCGTTTTATCCGGAGGTAGCAGTCAATTGATTAATTTCCATGTAATGTTAACCCAGGAGACGGGAGTGCCTTGTCATGTTTGTGAAGAGCCGATGTTGGCCGTGGTTAAAGGGACGGGGATTGCTTTGGAAAACTTGGATTTATACAAACGTTCGATCAGTCGGCGGCGATAAGATTACAGGTTATATGTTTTACAGGAATGTTATATGCAAAGAGATGATTATTGGGGTAATAATTAGGGGGGATAATAAGGCTTGTAAGTTTTATATTCCAAGACTTTGGGTAAATGACAATTTTGACAGGGGTTATTCGCTATTTTTTAGCTGTATATAGTCATAATATGCTGAGTATATTGTGTATTCTATAGGAGTGATTAAAGCTTCATAAAATTTAAACTAAATAGCTTATAGACTGACGATTATCTTGGGGTAATGTTAGGGTTATGCCTAAGACGATTTTCAGCACTGGTATTAACATATATAAGACAATATTCATGCGAATTGGTGGTCGGAGGGGAACCACTAAGTGACTCAGTTAAATAGCTTAATTTTAAGCCACTATGGACATAGTCCTTCCAGAGGACTTGGCAGTTAGCTAACATCGTGGGAAAATAGACTGAGGAGACTTTTTGGATGAGATCAGCAGGTGGGCCAATACAAAAACGGATTGATGGACATCGGCAGATTTTGGGTGTGCCGGTATTTAGCGGTTCTTTGGAAAGAGTGCTGAGGTTGGGGGTGGAAAAACTCAAAGAGGGGGATAATCGAGCGTTGATGGTGGTATTTACCCTCACCACGGAGCAAGTGGTCATGGCCCAGCATGATAAACCCTTCTGCCGTAGTTTGATGCAGTCAACGCTGAATGTGCCGGATACGGTGGGCGTCGCCTGGGGGGCTCGGCTACCAAAGCGGGTTCCCGGGGTGGAATTGGCCGAAAAGCTGGTTTTAGAAGCGCTGAAACTAGGTAAAAAGGTGTTTTTGGTCGGAGGTAGACCCGGTGTAGGCCAAAAGGCGGCCGAAAGCTTTTTACCTCGTTTGCAGACAAAGGCTAAGACTTTAATCGCGGCTACGACCGGGGCGGCCGATATTGCCCGAGAACAAGTAACAGAGCGGGAGGCGGTCTTGGGGGAGATCAGGGCGTTTAAACCGATGTTGGTTTTGGTAGCTTACGGGGCACCTTGGCAAGAAGAGTGGCTGATTAAGAATGCTGCGGCCTTAGAGCAGGCCGGAGTGAGATTGGCGATGGTGGTTGGTGGAGCCTTTGACATTTGGGCGGGGAACATCCCTCGTGCCCCCCTGAAATGGCGCCAAATCGGGCTGGAATGGCTCTGGCGCCTAAGGCATGAACCGTGGCGGTGGCGGCGTCAGCTGAGGCTGGTGGAGTTTATAGTCAGGGTAGGTGGGGAGCGAGTAAGTTTATAATCAAGGCGAAGTTTTGAGTCTGAGTTGAGTGATGATCGAAAAGTGTTTGGTGTTGGCAGTGACTAGGATGAGATGGTGCGTGATTGCGGTTGCAGCGATGAGCAGGTCAAAATCTTCAAGTCTTTGACCTTGTTTCTCTAGCTCGACTCTAAGCGGAGCGTAGGTAGCGATGACGTTCTGGTCGAGCGGTAGCACTTGGAGAACGAGGTCTTGAATCAGCGACTCGATGAGTTTTAAGTTTTTTGGCGGATTTAGACTTTTATGGGCACCGGCAAGCAATTCAGCGTAGGTGATAATACTGATGGCGGCGCCGGCTGGAAAGATCAGTGGATCTGGGGAAGAATTACCTCGCAAGAGGTTGACGAGGACATTAGTATTCAGGAGATACTTCATAGTTGGGAATCAAAGCGGTGGGGATTTTGAGTCCGGTCTTGAGTGATGTTAGGAAAAGCGGGAAGACTGCCAGAGTATTTTTTCAAGATATTGGTAAAATCTCTGATTATTGGAGTGACCTTGGCAGGAATAATGGTGGCGATGATTTTACCATGGCGCTTGATGGAGACATCGGCTTTTTCGTAAGCGACGAGATTGATAATTTCCCCAGTATTATGTTTGAGATCGGTGGTTGTGAAGCTATAAGTGTTCATATTAATCATTTTAATAATAATGATTAATATGTCAATAACTGATGGTGACGAGGGGTCAGGGTTTAAGGCAGCGGTAAAAGTCGACGGCGATGGCATCACAAGTGAGGTGGGTTGGGGTGGGGAAGAGGTGGTAAGCACTTTGAGTCAAGTAGATGGGGGTGGCAAGCGGGAGTTGGTCTAAATTAACAGGTTGGGACAGGGGGTGGAGGTTGAGCGGCGGGCATTGTTGATCAATTTCGGGGTAAGAGCGCGCGTGGCAGGTGTCGTAAGCCAGTTCGATGTCGCTGGGAGTGAGATAGACCAAGCCTTGGGGGACAGGTTGGAAATGGGGCGGGTAGGCGGTGAAGTCTGGCTGGACATAACTCAAGGTCTTTCTGGCCATCAGGCCAAAGAGACAGAGGAGGATTAGTCGCCCAACTAGAGGGCGAGCGGGGTGTAAGCGAAGCAGTAAGTAGATTAATCCCAGAGTCAGGCACACCGCCACCGGAAAAAGCTGGCGGACGTGGAAATAAGGGAGTTTAAAGATCAGGCTGGTCAGAAAGAGACTAAGTTCGACCAGCAGGGCACTGAGACAGAACCAGAGGAGTAAAGAGGTGAGCGGATTTGCTTTTAGAGGGGGCGTTTTGACTATGATTAGCCAGGCAGCGACAGCGATCAAGATCAAGGCCAGGAGACTGATGAGGTAGGCGGGAGCTTGGGCGGTAATGGCTTCATAATAAGCCGGATTAGCCAGGCCAAGAAGAACGGTCGTCATCCCCATCAAGTCACCCGCTTTTGGGATTGGGACCCAGTAGAGGTAGAGGTTGGCCGCCGATTGGGGAGTGAGGCTACGGGAGAGGCTTAAGAGACTCAAGCTGAGAGCAGCGCCAATTAAAGCTGGTTTGATGAGTTTGGGGGGGAGCTGGTGCTTTAGCCAGAGAAAAAACAAGGCAGAATACTTGATAGCGATAAATAACCAATAACCACTGACCAGAGAGGTGCCCAAGACATCGATAAAAATAGAGACCAGCAGGGGAAGAGACCGGTGACTGGCCACCGCTCTAAAAGTCAGGTTAAGGGAGAAGAGGAGACAGACAATAGCCAGGCCGTACATTCTAACTAGGTAACTGAAGCGGAGGAGGTAGGCGGACCAAGTCCAAAAGATCAAGGCAAGGAGGCGGTCATGGTGGTTTAAGGACCAGAAGCCAAAGAAGCGGTAAACCAGCCAAGTAGAGAGACCAAAGAGGCCAAAGTGGGCTAGGCGCAAACCGAGATCGCTAATACCTAAGCCGAAGAGAATTTTGACCAAGAGGTAATAGAGGTTGGGGTGGATGGGTTCGAGGCGATGAGCCAGCAGTTGGGCGAGGGAATAAGAATTGGCAAAGAAGACGGAGAGGATTTCGTCGCCAAAGAAAGGTTGATGGATGGCGGCGTAGAGATGAATGGTCAAGCCCAGGCCGACGCCGATGGCCAAGATCCAGGTTGTCCAAGTGGATTTTTTTTGACCCATGTGGCTTTATTGTAAGGGAGAGTGGGGAGAAGGGCCAATTAAGGAAATTATTATACAATGTATTGTATAATATATAAATGACTGGTAAAAGATGGGCAGCTAAAGATGAGTTGAGGGCGATATTTCAAGCCAATCCTAAGCAGTGGTTTTATATTAACGAGCTAATTCGCTTGACCGGCCGCTACCCAAATGCGATCCAACAAGCCTTAAAGGGATTAGAACGAGCAGGTGAAGTAAGAGTTAAGCGGTTAGGCAATAAGCGGTTTTTCCAGATTATCCAGACGGTTAAGCCCAGTTTGAGTCTGGGTCGACCGACGAGTAATAGGGTCAATTGGGTGAAATTGGTCAATCGAAAAACTTCTCTGGATTTTAATTGCTCAGTGGCTTGGTCTAATATGCACACTGTAGATGATTTATATGGGATTAATTTACCCACCCTTTGGTATAACGGTTTAACTGGAGGTGCTTATTACAATCAGAATGAATTAATGGCTTTAGGCCGAAAGATTGGAGAACGATTGGATCGGGATTTGTCTTTTGCAAAAAAGGATATCAACCGGTGTCGGGTAGTAATCGAGAACTTGATCCAGTATGGCCAGACTGAACTGACTAGAAGGTTTAAGGGATTATCTTTAGCTGAATTAAATAGATTGTTGGCGGGATTTTATCAAGTATATCTACCGGTTTTTCCCTACATGACTACGCCACATGGGATCGAGCGGTATTTTGAACGAAAGATTAGGACCATAGTTCAGGATGAAGAGGTAGTGGCAGCCTTAATGGCACCGGTATTTGTAAGGGATCCGGTAGTGGAACGAGGCTTACAGGTGGCTTGTATCTTGAAGGGGAAGACGGACCAGGAGACCATTTCTCTGGTGATTAAGGCTTACTGGAGTGATTATTGCTGGCTGTCGATGTTTTCGTTGGATGATCAACCGTTAAAACAGGCTTATTTTGAGATGGAAGTGGCAGGATTGCTCAAGCGAGTGGCTGACCCAAGGCAAGAATTAGTGAATTTAAGGAAGCGTGAAGAAGGATTAAAGTTAGCGTTGGAGAATAAATTAAAAGTTCTGGGAGCAAAGAGGCAGTTAAGTCAGATGGTATGGCTCTTGCAGGAGTATATTAGGTTGCGGACAGAGCGCAAGAATGCTTTATGCCAAGCCCATTACTTAGTTAGACCGCTTTTAGTGGCCATCTCCCAGACTTTAAGCTGGACCTACAGTCAAGTCTGCCTGTTAAACTTTAAGGAATTAGAGGAGTTATTGGGTGATATTAAACAAAAGAGTAAGTGGCAACAAGTAGTCGAGAAACGTAGTCAGGGTTGGGCGATACTAATGTGGCGGGGACAAATGAAAATCATTACTGGTGCGGTGGCAATTGTTCAGGCAATGGAGCGGTTTAGGATTGTGCAAAAGCGGGGGGAAGAGGGTGGAGTGATAAAGGGTAGACCAGCATCTCTTGGAGTAGCTGAAGGTCCAGTAAAGGTTGTCAGGGCAGTGAAGGATTTAAGTAAAGTGGCGGAGGGTGATGTCTTGGTGGCGCGTATGACTACGCCTGATTATGTACCAGCTATGCGCCGGGCGGTAGCTATAGTCACTGATGAAGGGGGAGTCACTTGTCACGCGGCTATTGTCGCCCGGGAGTTAGGTTTACCCTGCGTGATTGCGACTCAGAGAGCCACTCAAGTTTTAAGCGACGGAGTGTTGGTAAGAGTCGATGGCCAGGCTGGTGAAGTAAGTTTGGTCAAGTTGATGGCAAGACAGAGTTTGGGTCCTTGGGTAGGAACGGCAGTTTATCCTGGCAAAGTGACAACTCGGGTGCGCTTAATTGAGGGAGTTAAGGATTTTGATCGGGTTCGTAATGGAGAAATAGTGGTGTGTGCTCAGACCTCACCGGAGTACTTGTCGGTTTTGTATCGAGCGGGAGGTTTGGTAGTGGACGAAGATTCTGTTTCAGGTCATGGAGTAGTTTATGCCCGGGCTTTAAAGTTACCCTGTATTATGGGGACAGGTAATGCCCGCGAGGGGCTACGGGATGGACAAAAAGTGACGCTAGACGCCGGGAATGGGGTGGTGAGGGTGGTTTAATCCCTATGAGCGCAGTGAACGGAAGCTGCATGACAGCAAGGTCATCGGGAGCAGGGCGCCAAATAGGCCAAAGTAAGCGATGCTGCCCAAGTCGGTGAAGGTTATTTGGGTGGGGACAGCGAAAAATAAGGCCAGGGTACCGCCTAGGGCTTGGCCGAGTAAAAATACAAAGGTTTGGTCGCGGGCAGGCACTTTCGCAGCTCGATGACAAACATCTTGGAAGCCGGAAGCAATGGCCGCTCCCAGGCTTAAAATTGCCCCTAAAGTTAAGGTAATAGTGGCTTGACCGGGTAGGTTGAGGACCAGGGTGAGGCCAAGTAAACCAGTAATGGCGGCAAATAAGTGGTGGGGGCGGGGTCTTTCACGGATAAGTAAGGGAGCAAAGAGCATGGCAAACAGGGGGGCTAAGTTATGGATGATCATGGCTGGGGCGACAGGATAGATTTGGAGAGCTTTAAACCAAAAGAGGCCTTTGAAGGCAGCAGCGGCCATGATTCCTAAAATAGGCCAGGTAAACCGGGTACTGACTGGTTGACGGTTGAATAAACTACCAGCATAGACCAGACATAAAGCCAGAATAGAGCCCAGGCTGATGTAGATGCCTACAGGCAGATCGACCCGATTAAAGAACACCGCCAGGCTGCTCCAGAGAGCGAAGGCGGTCAAAGCCTGGGCAATACCAATTTTAGTCATAGGGGTGTGTATAATTTTGTCGGAGTCTACTTGACTGATCTATTTATTTCAAGGAAAAATATGTGTATATATGTAAGGAAATGAATGGAGGACGAAAATGCTAACGGTGTTTTTTACGGCTTCATACGCAGGCAAATCCGATTACCAGTCTGAATACGACGCGGTGCTCAAAGCATTGCGGGGCTTTAGGCTGAATTTGATCGGGACGGAGGTGGGTAATTACCAGGAGTTTTTACCAGAGAAACTGAGGGCTAGGTTAAAGACTGAGCCGAAGCTACTACATTATGAAGCCATTAGGCATGGGATTGCGATAGCCGACGCGGTGGTGATGGAAGTTTCTCAGGAGGATTTTCAGTTGGGGCACGAGGCAACGATGGCCGTTGACGCCAAAAAACCGACTTTATGTTTGTCGGTCCGGGAAGATTGGAGCCAAAAGATCAAGCACGAATACTTTTTTGGGGCCAAGTATCAGCCAGGGGAGGTGGCTGGAGTGATTCAGGATTTTTTGGTGAGGGTGAGGGAGATGAGCCGAGCCAAGCGGTTTAACTTATTTGTGTATCCGCATCAGATGGAATACTTGGAGCAAACGGCCAAAACCGAGGGAGTAAGCGTAGCCCAGTACTTGCGAAAATTGATCAATACCGACAAGCAGTTGAAGGGGGAGTAGGGGGCTTGATGGCTAAGAGGTTTATGGTAAGGCTTTAAGTTTGTGGCCGGAGATGTAGGCGAAGGGCTTACCAAATATTGTCAACTTTGGACAACTTTTTTAGGGGGAGGTAGGTGAATAATAACTAGAGGGAAGGAGTATCCCCACTGGGAGGGGGAGTTGGGGTAGTTTTGAGGGCGCCGCCCAGAGGGCTGGGCTCTGCCCGGAGGGTGGGGATGGGGACGGGGTTGGCCGGCAGGACTTCGAGGTCGGTGGCGTCGGAGACGACCAGGATCCGGGTGCCCTTGTTATAGTTACCGACAGCCATGATACGGCGGCCGACTAAGGGGGCGAGGTTGAGGTTGGGGGGAACTTCCAACGTAATGGCTTCGGCGCTGGTGGTGACTAAGTAATAATGGGCGGCGGAGACTTGAAGTTTGCCGGAAAAAGCCGTTTCCCGCCAGGGACTAGGAGTGGGACTGGGCGCCATGGTGGGGTTAGCCAGCATGGGGACGTACTGGATGAGCGGTTCGGGGATAGTCAGACGGCCGAGGCCAAAACCAATACCGGAGACGATCAAGGTCAAGGTCATGGCGGTTAAGGGTTTGATTTGGAGGGTGAGCTTGATGCCTTCATTGCCGACCAGTTTTTTCCACCAGGCTTTGAGGTAGGTCACCGGATTGGTCAATTGAAAGGAGAACAGCGGGGGAAGCGTTGATTTGGATTGCTTGATTTTGGTGACGGTTTTAGTGACAGTGGGTGGGCCGCCCTGGTTAGGTTTGAGGGTAGACTTAGTTTCGATCGATTCCAGGTTGAGCGGAGGAAAGGGGGCAGAGTCCATGCTTTAACTCTAGGAGATGGGAGGAAGCCGAGTCAAGTGGCGGTGCGTTATAAAGGCAGGACTTTGATGAGGTAGCCTTGGCCCTTGAGAACGGGGAGGCGAATGAAGGGTAGAGTTTGACAGTCATAACTTACCCACTGGCCATTTTGATACCAATCGACCTGAGCCACTTGATTACCGCCGACCATGGGACCACAGAGCTCATCAACGGAAATACCATAATCTTCAGCCACACTGACGCCAATAGCGTTATATCCGACCGGGTAAGTAGCAGGAAATTCAGCTGACGGAGTCCCTTTAAGAGTGAGACTGGTTGAGCGACTGGCAGTGATCAGATAACCGACGTTGGGCAAGAGGGTAAAGTTAGCCTCTGCATCCGGTTGAGTGCAGCTGTAGGTTTGCCAGACTAAATCTGAGCTTGATACCGGTAAAGTCTCGATTTTAGTCAGGAGTTTATGGATCTGACACAGTTTGGCCGCGGTGATATTAGTAGTTAAAGGGGGAGAGATAAAGTTGAGACCGGTGGTGAGAGCCCAGGTAAAACGGGTATAAGGTTGGCTTTGAGCCTGAACTTGAGTGGTAAGAAACAGGCATAAGCCTAAAACTAAGGAAATAATCGGCCAACGCAGTCGGGTCATATTTTGATAATATAAATTAATTAGAGGATATTGTACTACCAAGAATTTGTTTGGCAAGCAAGAGTATTTAGTTTACAATGCAACCTCTTGATTTATATGATAAAAGAATTAGGTCAAAGGATAACGGAAAAATGGGCTGGGCATTGGTGGCAGGCCTATACAGGGCTAGTGGTGGGGATGTTGGGCTTATTGATCTTACCTGGTTGCGGACCATCAATCGTCACGGTTGAGGCGGATAGATTACCCACTCAAGCAGTTGATATGGTTACTCCGGTGCCGTCTTGGGAAATTTATCAACAAATGAGGCCGCTGAATGAGGCGGAGTGGGAAATCCCAAGCCAGTTTTTATCTTGGGCCGGCATCGAGATAACAAGCCAAACTTCATACCGCGATCGTCTACGAGTCGGAACGCGGGGTCAAGTCGAGGAGTTTTGTGGAGCTGATCAACTACCACTTGATGAGAACGAACAGGTAGCGGGTTGTGTCAGGTTTACGTGGAATGCTACCGGAAGGAATAACTACCTGGATGTAGGAGTGGTAAGTGATACATCTGGCCCGATCATGAGTATTCATGAAATAGTGCATTTGATTCTAAAGAATCAATTGGAACTAGTCGGTACCAAACCGCCAAGGCTATTAATCACCGCTCCCAACCAGTGTATTGTGATTCCAGCTAGTCCGGACGCGAATGTCCAGCGCTTTACCTTTAGGGGGGACGATGATTCGGCTTTTTCCCAGGTCTTAGCGGAAACAACCATGAGTCAGGAGATAGTGGCGGAACTGGTCACTTGGTTGTATTGGTCAACTTACGGAGGACCGAGCGTGGTAAGTGCCTATGATTATAATGAGGTGGAGTCTTTTGCCTGGCTGGCAAAACAAGCCGCAATTGATCCAGATTGGGCTCAAGACACGGTTAAAGAAGTCACAGTCAATAATTCGCTGGAACAATTTTTGAATGATGTCGGGGGAAGATTGAGGGCAGGTGGTTGGTTTCTGGAAGAGCCAAGTGACTTAGAAGCAGGCTTAGCCTGGGTCTTTGAGTTATTGGGGACTGGGGGTCTGAACCCTGAATGGCGGGCTAATTTGCCGTTTTCAACCCGTCAGTTAAATTTAGAGGATGCCTGTAAGGCTCGATATAATCCAGAGTTGATGCAGACACCTTAAGTCCGTTCCGGGTTAATACCGAGTAGCCACAGGACTTGTTCTTTTTTATAGCGGCGGTCACCGCGAGAGTTGATGCGAATGGCCGGCAGTTTGCCCCGCTTGCCCCAGCGTTTAATGGTCAGGGGGGAGACGCGGAGGATTTCGGCGACTTCGCGGACGGTTAATAAATCGGGTAAGTTGTACAGATCTAGGTCTCGTTTGGTTCTGGGTTGAGGATTGTGGGTGATAGCATCGCTTTGTATCATTTAGTCCTTTATGAGTTAGGTATTGATATATTTATTCTTGGGATTAAAGTATCAAACCATGCGCTTTAATGTCAAGTAGGGAATGAGCTAGAGTTGAGCTTGACTATTTTTAGAATGATTGATCGTGTTTAAATGTTTGAGTGATAACTCATGGTCTGATTTGTTACTTTTTGATATGTTTATGAAGTTAGATATAATGACCACCTGATGTTTAATAAGGAACAGCTATTTGTCAGGGAAAAGTTGATAAAGTGGAGCATCTTATCAGTGTTAGCGATAGGCTTATTAGGCCTGGTGGGGTGTACCCAAGGGACTGGGTGGGCTGAGGGGATGAATGATTGTTTACCCCAGCAGGTGTTTATGGCTAATAACGGCTTTTTTAAGATGAAAATTGGGGATAACACCCGGACTTTTAGTAATACTCAATGGCAAGAAAAAGGCTTACCCTTAGCGGCCACTCTGGAAGGTCATTTAAAAAATACAAAATTTAAGAGAGACGGGATTGAGTGGACACTTTATGATTATATGGCTCACCAGGGCTATGCGCCAGTGAGGTGGGGTAACCATTCAGGATTTAACAAAGGGGATTTGACATTCCCTCAAGATCCAGGTTAGACTGAATGTCCTGATGAATCTGCCCTTAAATCAGTTT